>Ga0066478_1000313_pt1 | contig 13315 bp, 9 predicted proteins | sample LakWasM116_HOW13_2_FD_59559 | JGI IMG/M metagenome (GOLD analysis project Ga0066478, IMG submission 59559) | Freshwater sediment methanotrophic microbial communities from Lake Washington under simulated oxygen tension - Sediment Metagenome 116_HOW13 | ecosystem: Environmental > Aquatic >... | reverse complement strand
CCCCCGAGAACAGGCTGATGGAATCAAATGGTGGGGCAATCAAGCTCGGAGGCGCCACCTGGGTGATCGTTGCGAATCGAGCCGGACGTGCCCTGAACCCAATCATCCAGCGGTCGCCCGTTAAGAAGTCCAGTGCTTTCTTCAGCGTTGGTCCTGCCGCAGCCCAGCGAGCAGGTTCGCTAACCGGAACGACCAGGCGTATCTCTCGCGTCCAAGAATCCTGCGACTGCTCGGCACGTGAGATGCGGGTATCCGCTGCATGGACATGCGCGGCCAGCACCAGTAGATCAATGCCGATCTCAGAGGGAAACACGCCGATCTTCTTTAGGCTCGTCAGCGCGCCACCGATACCATGATCCAAGGACTTTTCGCCGGCGACGAGTTGTAGGTATGTCCTCTGTTCATCGGTTCCAACCGCAACATCGAGACTGTCGTCAGGGCCGAAGCGGCCCGCTAGGAGTTGTCGCCTCATTGGTCGGCCTCCGCATCACCAAGAGTTTGCAAGATCGCAAATGCTGACTCGTACACGGCGTCTACGAAGCCCTGAATCCGCTCGGGCGTGAGATTTGGGGTCTCCGCCCGAGCCCGCGTCAGCGCGTCGCTCACTCCGCCATGGATGAAATCGCGCAACTGCTGTTCGACGCGATGCGCAGCTTGCGCGTCTGTCGGCATAGTCACGGCCTTGGCGCCGATGTCATTGCATATGCGCGCTTCTATCGCGTGCGTGGCATACAGCTCGAAAACCGTTTGCATCTGATCTGGGGTAAACGTGGATAGATCGGTTAGCCCTTCACTTGCCAGTTCAACGATGGTCTCGATGTATGCCTCGCGGGCAATTCCTTCATCCACGGTGCCTGCGCCCGGACAGATGTAGTCGGCTAAGCCCACGAATATCTCGGCGATCGGACGACCTGCCAGCGACTCCAAGTCCAGCGCACGCAACGCCTCGCGCACACCGCGCGCCTGCGCGTCGGCCAAGAAGCCAAGGAGTCGCGCGCCGGCACCGCGAGAGGCGCCCATGCGTTGTGCAGCCTGGCGTGCGCCGCCGGCAGACGTTGAAACGTACTTTGATACGGCACGCCCCAGACTGGCCCGATCACTGCCGCCAGAACCGGCGAATCGAGTGAAGCTATTGCGCGCGCCCGAGAAGCGTTGCGGGTCCGCCGTTTTCGGAATGGGTGGCCGGTTTGGTGGTGCAGGGGGCGCAGCGCCATCTGCGGGAGGCTGGCCATCAGGGCCAACGCCAGGACTTGCAGGGTTGGGAGGAGCGTCACCGCCATCACCGCCGCCCAGCCATGACGGGACGAGCGGGGTTCCGCCGCCAGGGCCACCATAAGCTGTCGAGGTTCCCATCAGCGCACTCCCTTCACATCCTTAAGCGCCGCTTCGGCGCTGGCCTTTAGGCCGGGGTTGTTGGTGGCTTTGCTCCATTCACCAAGCAGCTTCGTCAGGCGGGCGGCGCACTCAACATCTTTGATAACGCCCTGCCAGCCGCTGACAGCCCAAGGGCCGCACTTGCCACTTGGCAGCGCCTCCAGGAAATCCATCAACCGGGTCTGTACGCCGGGTTGCGCCTTCACGAGAACCACGAGGCCATCGATACCCGGCGGCTTGGTGTCGAAAGCGCCGGTGCTCATAATCTTCGTACGCACGGCTTCGAACACCTTCTCCGCTTCAGGCTGCACGAGCTGCTTCAACTCGGTCTCGTAGCTTTGGACAGTCATCTTGCCTCCGAACAGCTTTTCCACCACACCGGCCAAGTGCCCCAGCACCGATACCGGGCCGAAGTAGTCCTTCTTGTCCTTGGTCACGAACAAGTAGGGGCGCAAATCGATACCAGATAGCTTCGGCGACAAGCACGCCCAGTCGCATATCGTTTCTGAGGACTTCCACTCAGCCAACACGGCGTTGTCAGGCATGGATGCTGGTTCGCCGGACTTCTGCCCCTTCCGCTCACCAGCTTGAGGCTCCTTACCGTCAGCCGTCGCCAAGTGCTTTTCCAGGGCATCGATGTCTTCACAAAATCCGTGCGGATGGACCGCTGCGACAAATGCGATCTGCTCGAACAGCCGTGGTATGAAGCGTTCCGCGAGCATGAGCTTCGCGAGTACGGGCAATTTGATGTCGTCACCGAATCCGCGTGCTGTCGCAGTGCGCTCGCGCAGCAACAACGTGTTGAGGAAACGTTTTATCTGACGCGGGTTGCCTTTCGCGCCGCTTGCCAGGATGGGGCCGATTTGATCGCTGAGTGCGAGCGCGTTATTCGCCTTCTCAGCCTGCCTTCCTAGCGCTGTCTTGATGGTCGCAGAATCCAATCCGCCGCTGGTCCAAGGACGTTTCAGCTTCTCCCTTGCCACGCCGATCAGCTTCGCGTAGTCCGCGTCGTCCTCACCGATTTCGGCGCCAGCCAGCAGCAACGTGACATAAATTCGTGTCTCGGTCTCGCCCAATGCCGGAATACGGAATGGAACCTGGATGAGTTTTTCGAGGTAATTTCGCGCGTAGTCCCGCGGCCCGGTACTGTCGGGCAGATCGGGGAAGTGCTTGCGCACTGCGTACTCGATCATCGCCTCGTCGGCTGCGACGACGAATGCGGTCCGGGCAGTGAAGACGAACAACCGGATGGCTTCGAGAGTTTCGATAGCGGTGTCGGGCAAGCAACGATCGAGGTCATCAATCAAGACGACAAGTTGCTTGATACCGGCGTCCTTTAGAAGTCGGTCAAACGCCTTGCGGAACGCCTCCACTTCCTCCGGTACGTTTTTGGACTCGCCCGGCTTCAGCACGGCCTTCACCTCATCCACGGCCATCGTGAGGTTTTCCTTCGCCGCAATTTTGGCTGGGTCTGCCACCAACGCTTCAAGGGAGCCGACGATGGCTCCGATTTGGTCAGGTGTTGGTATGCCTGTGAAGGCGGTCATCGCCAAACCGCCAGCCCTCTTAGCAACCTTCAGCCAGTCGATCCGGCTGAACACATCCTTGACGGTGGCCGCAGCTTTGGTTAGGGCCGGACGCTTTTCGACCAAGCCCGTCACGATCCCTTCGATTAGGGCGATCTTCGCGTCCTCGAACCCCTGGAATCGCCAGCCGTTGAACTTGAGGCACAGGACATCGTCCGTGTTGGCGAAACCCGCCTCGATCATTTCGAGCACGCTGGACTTGCCCGCGCCCCAATCGCCGTGTACCCCGATCGTTACCGGATGGTCGGGCTTCGCGCGAAGCAGCCCTATGATCGTGGTGGCGATGGCCTCGTTATTCAGCAGATCAACCTTGGTTTCGTTGTCGGCTAAGATCATTGGTCTTCTCCCTGTGCATACAGCGTCGCGCCGGCTATGGCGTCCTTTGGCCGCAACAATGCGGCTGCACCCAATCCCACACACTGGCGCAACCGATCGTCGTCCAAGTTGTTCAGGTCGTTAGCGTTGCGGACGCCAGCAGACAGCAGCGCCAGGTATTGGCCTCGCGTCAGTCGCACCGAAACCTTGGTGAGTGGCAGTGCGTCGGCGGGCAAACCGAATTCGAGCCGCTGAAGAATTTCGTCCAGACCTTGAAGGAAATCAGGTTGATCGGGGAACAGCGTTGCCTGAATCTGATGCGCGGAACGCAGATGAAAACGAGTCGCGTCGGCAATGCCGATGATGTTGCCGTAGCCGATGGCACCGCCAAAGGGCGTCGTGGAGTAACGCTTCTCCAGCACATCGACGGGCGTCCCCTCAATCCAATCATGCAGTAGCGCGGCACGCTTGCATCGTGCCCAAAACTCGATCTGGTCACGACAGTACCGCTGCAGCATTTGAGGCATCTGGTGCCCGAAGCGCTGTGCCGCCTCTCCAGCGCGCACGCTTTCGGATTGCCCCTTCTTCATGACCGGCGTATAGATGGCATCCAGTTCATCCAACACCTGGACCATCGCGAGGATGTGGCCGGGCGGTGTCTGCGCGACGTTCAGACGCCCCATCAATTCGACCAGGCGCAAGCTCGACTCGAACGACAGGGACGAAGCACCGCACGCGCGCCCAAGGAGCGTTAGGTGAATGAGATCGCCTTCGCGCTCGGCAAGCCCTGCCTGCAATAGGCGATCAACCAGAGCAGTCACGTCCCGCTCCACCATCGCAACCCATTGCGGATTCGCGCGAGATGCCGAGTACCCTCCGAAAGTGTTGACCAGCAGGCCCGGGATTTCGTCAGCACGGACGCCGCGCACCTGACTGAGCAGACGCAGCGTCCATGTCGGCAGGTCACGTTGTTGGAAGGAAGACCTTACGTCTTCAGGGATACCCAGCACATAGCGCTGGAAAAGCTGCGCACGTTCCATGGGCGTGTCCGCCAGGATGATTGCCTTGCCGGTCTCATTAAAGCCGAGTCGCCCAGCACGACCTGCCATGTTCTTGTACTCGGCCACCGTGAACTGCCGACCGTCCTCGCCGACGAATTCGTTCTCGACGAGCACCACCGTCGAGGCCGGAGTGTTGATGCCGGCCGCCAAGGTCGTGGTGGCGACCAGGGCATATATGCCACCCGTGGTGCTGCGATACCCTCGCTCGACCGCCTCGCGCTCCGCCCGCAGCAAATTAGTGTTGTGGAATGCGGTGCCGCCGACCAGGCATTCCCGCAAGTCTTGCGATGCGCCGGTCAGGTCTTGGGTGGGAAGTGCATCCAGGATGGCGCTGGCCGGCGGCAGGCCAAGTTCCTTGGCGAGGTACTTCGCACACCCCTGGGCCGGACCACGCATGTTGCGGAACACCAGTAGCTTCTCGCCCTGACCCACCAGTTGCTGCGCCAGAGGCACGATCACATCCTGCGAACTGGGTTTGTCGCGACGCTGCACGATGCGGTGCGAAGGCAGTAAAACCTCGGTCTTCGTAGCCCCGTCGGTATCGACGTATTGGAATGTTCCTCGCCGGTCGAGAACGCCTTCGATCAACGGCACGGGCCGCTCGCGCGACAATAGCAGCGGAACACCGAGCCAGCGATCGAAGCTATTCAGATTGCCAATGACTGCGGACAGGATCACGAGCTGCGGCTCGACGCCATGCTGCCGGGCCCGCAAGAGCAGAGAAAAGATCAGCTCGACCGTGATGCCGCGCTGCGGGTCCGTGATGAACTGCCCTTCGTCCAGCACAACCAGGCCGAGCTGACTCAGTAGACGAGGCGAGCCCAGCGCTAGGTTGAGGAAGGTCTCATAGGTAAAGAAGCCCAGGTCATAGCGCCCAGCTAAAACGGGACCGATGCCGTCGGTGGCATCCCCACTGCAGCGGACCACGCGCAGTCCTGCGGCCGAGTAGCGCTCAGTGAACTCCTCGAACTTCTCGTTGACGAGCGCTCGGTAGGGCAACAGGAATGCCGCCTTCTTGCCGGACGTGACCGCTTGAATCGCCGCCACTTCGCCGACCATCGTCTTGCCGGAACTTGTCGGCGCAACAACCAACAAAGAATTTCCGTTGAGCACGCCGAACTCGTTGACCGCCTTGAGTTGCAGCGCGTTGAGGCCCTGTGGAAAGTCGGTGGCCCACCTCTCGACAATCTCGGGAGGGAAGCCGTGGGCGGAAAACTCAGCGAACGATCCAGACATCTGCTGGACGGCTCTGGTGGGAAAAGCCGCAGCGTAGTTGTCGCCGCGCTTGAGCGCCGGGAATGTCAGACCACCCTGCACACTGCCCAAGAATACGGGCGTTTGCGTGACGCTGATTCGCTCGGCCTCCACACGCGCCAGGCGGATGATCTCCCCGGCGATCTCAGGAAAGCTGACTGAATCGCCTGCCGTGCCGGTCAAAGCCTCAATCACGGCGTGGGTGAGCAAGCCATGCCCGGTGCCTGGCTGTTCCCACGCGGATTCATTCGTCGCACAAGCGGCCAGAAGGATGCGGCCTTCGCCATAGATGCCCGTAAGTGCGAATGCGTTGCGCGGGCGTGCCACTGTCTCCAGCACGCGCGCCGGCGCCTGGCCGCTGAAACAGCAATCGAGGATGCATAGGACAGCGCGGGCCTTGGTCGCCCTGAAGGCGTCCGCCAAGCCAGCCATCGATAAGGCTGTCCCTGCCAGGTCGCCCGCCTTCGTGTCGAACAACACCAAGTTGCCATCCGGAGAACCGTGTCCCGCGAACGCGATAACCACCACGTCATCTGAACTTCCGGCGGCCAAGGTCCCGAGCATGGCCCCTGACACTTCCGCGTGGGTGGCAGCCTCGTCCACGAGCAGGCGGCCACTCAAGCCTTCGATCGTATCGGTGAACAGTGCCCACAGGGCCGTAGCATCACGGCGCGCTCCGCCCAGCTCGGGTATGGAGGTATCGAGATGCTTGTTGATGCCTACGAATATCGCCTTGATCGCCATACGTGCTCCTCATCCGATTCGGGCAAGGAGTTGTTCGATCACGTCGCAGGCCTGCCGCTGCCGCAACGTCCTCGCCTCACGTTGCTCTGGCTCGTCGCCTTCGCCCAGCTCGAACTTGGCGACCGACACCGGACCGTCCTTGCGGTAGCCCTCGGCTTTCTCGTCGCTTGCGAAGCGGCTGCGCAGGATCGCCAGCGAGGCGTCGACGACGGCACCGTGCTTGCCGTTGCGCTCCTTGTGGAAAGCAGCAGCCACGGCGTCCAGTCCTTCGGATGCATGTTCAATGCAATAGATCAGATCGTGCGCGTCCTTGCGTTCGAAGCGCTGATCGAACGCGAACGACTTCAGGCAGGTAAAGCTGACCAGGTTGGCATGCTTGATCTGTTCCGTCGCGATTCCGTTGCCACCGAGGAGTTCAGCCTGTATCTCGGTGACTTGGTGAAGGTCAAAAACGATGGACGAATACGGGATATTCAGTGCAGAGATAGTGCCTTCGGTCGGCAATGGCTGTACCTTGCCACCAGCGATGTCCGGTGCATCCGCCAGCAGTTCCAGCACCATCAACGCGCCATGTTCAGTGCGGGTCTGCCAACGCCAGGAAAGCTTTGTACCGGCGCTGTTCTCTGCCCGCTCGAACCCCATTTTCTTGAGGTTGTCTTCGAGTGTGTGATACGCCTCGGTATCGGCTAGGATTTGCAGGTCAATCACGATGTCCACGTCCAGCGTGCCTGCGTGCGCCGGCACTACCGGAGGCCGCTCGGCAACGAGATATCGCGGCGTGAGTCCCCCGATCAGGTAGACCGACTGCTTCCACGGTCCGAGACCGCGCAGCAGCGTTACGAGGACGCGTTCGCAGTCCACCGTGTACTGGTCGCTGTAGCCGTCGAACGTTGCAGGTTTTGCCATCAGAATCCGATCCTTTCCTTGCGTAAGTGCTCGGCCATTTCCTTAGCGCGGCCTTCACCGCGCAAGAGGTCGAGATAGACCTGGACCGGACTGGCCAACCAAACGCCCCCGACGTTTTGCCGAAACAGCAGTTCTCCCGCCGACTTCGTCTCGATGACCGCGAGGTTCGCCCCTTCATTGACGACGCGCGCACCCAGCTCAGCCATTGCCGTCTCGGCACTGGTGCTGGGTAGCAGTCGAACTCGCACCTGTGAGATGCCGGACAAAAAGGGGGCATAGCGCTGTGCAGCGGCTTCGTAGCTCACCGCGTAAGCGACCTGATGCGCATCGAACATCTGGCCGAGCCGTTCGATCAGTGCATCAGATTTCAATCCGGGCACGAAATACCGGCGCAGCACTGGCGCGCGCTGCGTGGCGAACTGCTTCACCCAAGCATCGAGCAACGCACTTGGCTCGCGCAGATGCCGTTCCTTGCTCGGCCCTTGTCCTCGCGACACCAACCAGTCGAACCGCTCCAACTCACTCAGCACGTCCGAGGCCGTGGATGGGGCCACCTGCGCCCGTTCGGCCACTTCGGTAACACCAAACCATTCCTCGTGATTGGCTAGGAGCGCGTACAAAACCTGGGCACGCCGGCCGGAGAAGAGTGATCGCACCGACTTTTCCAAAGTCTTCGGAGCCGGCTTGTCGATGTAGACGTAGGCACCAGCGGCCGGCAGGAAAAGGCTTCCGCCGCTGTCGAAGTAGCCGATGCGCTCGGCTCTGAGCAATTCTTTCGCCCCCGGTGAAAGCGACTCGGCGATCAGCAAGTGCTGCACATCGGCGGAGTAACCATGCTGCAGCGACTTCAACTGCCACAACGCCTGGCGCACATCTCGTGGATAGACGGACTTCTTTGCCTCAACCAGCAAGACAATCGATTTACCGGCGACGTGCAGATCAATCTTCGCGTCGACGCGACCAACGGCTTGAACAGCAGGCTCCGACTGAGTCAACTCGGCATGCACGTCCGGCAACTCCCGGAGTGAATCCAAGAACTGTTCGATCAGGGCGTGTTCCACGAAGGTCGATTCGGTCATGACGGCCGTTATTTCCTGTTCAGCGAATAACTGCACTATACCGAATATTCGACATAAATGCCATATTCGCTGTGCAGCGAATTCTCTCCAGGTGATTTGGTGTATGACGGTCGTCCCGGCGTTCCGCCGGCGGGCTCGCGGGCTGCGCCCCGCGCCTCATGTCGAGTCGCGGCCATCCGGCTTTGATCCCTGACGCCTCCGGCCTCTCTCTACGTTCTCGGCCTGCGCGCTGCGCTTGCCCATCCGTCATCTCTGCGGGCGGGGTGTGGGCGGTCTTGCTGTTCCCTTCACCGTATCACGGCGTTCTCGCCGTCAAGGGCTGCGCACGCCATGCGTGCTTGCGTCCTGCGGCCGTCTGCGTCCCCTGACTGCTTGCGCTGCGCCGTGCTGGAGCCGGTTCCGGGCAATTCCGCCCGAGCAACCGGAGCACGATCATGTCGCAACTTTCTCTGTCTCTCGATTCCTCGCTGCTGGTGCGTGACGACCAGGGGCGTTATCTGCCAGCTACCGCTGACCAAATTCTGGAAGCAGCGCGGTACGTCATCGACCAGAAGGTCCCGCGCGGGACGCTGTTCAATTCGCCGGCGTTGGTCAAGGACTACCTGCGCACCAAGCTGGTCAGCTTCGAGCACGAGGTTTTCGCTGCCTTGTTCCTCGACAGCCAGAACCGTCTGATCGAATACGTTGAGTTGTTCCGCGGCACCATCGACCAGACATCGGTATATCCGCGCGAAGTCGTGAAAACGGCGCTGCAACACAACGCAGCGGCCGTGATCTTTTCGCACAATCATCCGAGCGGAAATTCCGAGCCGAGCCAGGCGGACAAGCTACTGACCCAGCGCCTCAAGGAAGCCCTGGCGCTGGTGGACGTGCGCACACTGGATCACATCGTCGTCGGTGGCGAGGCCACTACGTCATTCGCCGAGCGCGGCCTGCTCTGACCCAGGGGGCTTCGGCCCCTTTTTTGCTGCGCCTGACGGTGCAGCTCCGGCCCTCGTGGGCCTGCGCGTGCTGCGCACTTGCCGAAGGCAGGTGTGCGTGGGTGATGGTGTGAGGCGGTCTTGCTGTTCCCTTCACCGTATCACGGCGTTCTCGCCGTCAAGGGCTGCGCGCCGTTGGCGCTTGCGGCCGTGGCCGTCTTCGACCCCTGACCGCTTGCGCTGCGCCGTGCTGGCGACGGTTTCGGGCAATTCCGCCCGAGTAACCGGAGATCGTCATGAACGATAAATCACACGTTTCCCTCGAACAGCACGTTTGCCTGGTCTGCGGCAAGGCGTTCGATACCGGCGCCATCCTGTTGGATAAGCGTCTACGCGCGAGCATGGAGCACCATACGGCGACGGGCTGGGGCCTGTGCCCCGAGCATCAGAAGCTGTCCGATGACGGCTTCGTCGCGCTGGTCGAATGCGATCCGCAACGCAGCGGTTCGCAGGCCGACCGGCGCATGAAGCCCGAGCAGGCGTACCGAACGGGACGGCTGGCCCATCTGCGGCGCACGGTGTTCGCCCAGATGTTCAACGTACCGATCGAGGACAAGCAGGCGTGCGTGTTCGTCGAGCCTGGTGTGATCGACCAGTTGCAGTCGATGGTGGCGCCGGCGGCGAGCTGATCGCGTCGCACAGCCTTCGGTGCGTCGTCCATGCGGGGCGGCGCACTTTTTTCTGCTGCGCCCGGTGCGGGTTCCTTCGCGCCTGCGGCGCTGCGCTTGCCTCCAGGGGAAAGCCCTACGGCCTATCCCCGCCGCGCGATGCTTGGCGCCCCTCAAAGACCGCCGAACCGGCTGCGCCGGCTCGGCCAGAAACCAACCGCAACTCCAGCAGCAGAGCCCGCTTCCCGATGCCTTGGGCATGGGGTCTGTCCTGGGCGTGATGTTCATCGACCCTTGAAGTCCGGGCGTCCCCGGCCAAGCAACAGCAACATGGCCGGTCGCGCTGTCGTGCTGCGCATCGAGCCGCCTGCGGCGTCTCGTCCCTGTCGGGCTTCCATCGTTCCCTCGCGCTGCTCGGCTGACGCCTCCGGCCCGGCTTCCAGATCCGGGCCTGCGCGCTTCGCTTGCCGCGCAGTCGGCAAACAGGGATGGCCGTTGCCTTGTTCAGCCGTCTCCCCTGACTCCATCACCTTGCTCGCGACTGTAGCCCGCGGCCATGTGCCGTCAAGGCGCGCAGGGCCGTGTCCTCGGCTGCGCCTGCGGGCCGCACCAACCCTGCGCTTGCCTCCTTGACGGCCCCCAGCCGCGTGCTCCTGACCGTCGCGGGCGATGAACTCAGGAAAGACGGTGGCAACGAGGCCAACCGGGTTCTTCGTACCGACCGCACCGAACAGCCGAAAGGCTGGGCTCCGAATCTTGGAATCCGGTGTGCGGTGTGAACAGAAAACCCTTTTTGTCAGGAGAAAGATCATGCAACTCGCATCCCGTTTCGCTTCCCATTCCCCGTCGTTGCGCAGCGATTCCCCGCTGTCCGATGACCAAATCCGCCGCGTGGCCCCGTCTATCTTCGCGGACGCCCCGCATGAGAGCCGTTCCGAGCGGTACAGCTACATCCCCACTGCCGCCGTGCTGACCGAACTGCGCAAGGAAGGCTTTCAGCCCTTCATGGTGACGCAGACCCGCGTGCGCGATGAAGGCAAGCGTGAGCACACCAAACACATGATCCGCCTGCGCCACGCCAGCCAGATCAACGGCGCGGAGGCCAATGAAATCGTGTTGCTCAATTCCCATGACGGGACGAGCAGCTATCAGATGCTGGCCGGGATGTTCCGCTTCGTTTGCAGCAATGGCCTTGTCTGCGGCGATACCGTGGCGGACGTGCGCGTGCCCCACAAAGGCGACGTGACCGGACACGTCATCGAAGGCGCCTTCGAGGTATTGAGCGGCTTCGACCGGGTGAAGGAATCCCGCGACCTGATGCGCGGCATCACGCTGAACGACGGCGAATCCGAAGTGTTCGCCCGCGCCGCGCTGGCCCTCAAGTACGACGACCCGAACAAGCCCGCGCCCGTCACGGAATCGCAAATCCTGATGCCGCGCCGGTTCGACGACCGCCGCCCCGACCTGTGGAGCGTGTTCAACCGCACGCAGGAGAACTTGACCAAGGGCGGCTTGCATGGCCGCGCCGCGAATGGCCGCAGGCAGAGCACGCGCCCGGTGCAGGGCATTGACCAAAGCATCCGTCTGAACCGCGCTCTGTGGCTGCTGGCCGATGGTATGCGCGCCCTCAAAGCCTGAATTCCCCCTCGGCAGGGGCAGGCAGCAGCCCTTGCCGTCTCCTTTGCTGCTGCATCCCTGAACCAATAGGAGTTATCACCATGAACGCCATTACTCAAACCGAAGCCCGTGCCGTCAATAGCGTCGCCGCTGTCACGCTGGAAGCCGCCGACCCGACCAAGAACCTGATTCTGGTTTCCCTGTCGCGGCTGGTGCTGCGCCCCACGGGCCGCAACGTGCGCAAGATCCCGCGCATGTCCATCCCCGAACTGGCCGCAAGCATCCAGCGCGTGGGCCTGCTGCAAAACCTGATCGTGATTGCCGCTGCCAATGACGGGCATTACGAAGTCGTGGCCGGTGGCCGTCGCCTCGCAGCCCTCAAGCTGCTGGCGAAGAAGCACCGCATCCCGAAGGAATGGGAGGTGCCTTGCCTGCTGGTGGCCGATGGCACGGCCCGCACCGCCAGCCTCACCGAGAACGTGCAGCGCGAAGCCATGCACCCGGCAGACCAGTTCGAGGCGTTCGCCGCGCTGGTGGCCGAAGGCCGACCCATTGAGGACATTGCGGCGGATTTCAGCGTTACGCCGCTGGTGGTGCAGCGCCGCTTGAAGCTGGCGAACGTCTCGCCGCGCCTGATAGCCGACTATCGCGCCGATGCCGTGAGCCTTGACCAGTTGATGGCGCTTGCCATCACCGACGACCACACCGCGCAGGAAAGCGCGTTCTACGATGCGCCAACGTGGCAGCGTCACCCGTCCAACTTGCGCGATCGCCTCACCGAGCGCGAAATCGACGCCCACCGGCATCCGCTGGTGCGCTTCGTCGGACTGGACACCTACGAGCGGGCAGGCGGTGGTGTTCGCCGCGACCTGTTCGCGGAAGGCGATGCGGGCGTGTATCTGACCGATGCCGCGCTGCTGGAACGGCTCGCGCAAGACAAGCTGGCAGGCATCGCCGCCGAGGTGCGCAGCGAAGGATGGGCATGGGTGGATGCCACGCCCAGCGTGACCCATGCCGACCTGCATGCCTTCCAGCGTGCGCCGAGGGAGCGCCGCGAACCGACCAAGCGCGAGGCCCAGCGCATCGAGAAGCTGCAAGTCAAGATGCAGGAGGTGGGCGAAGCCCTCGATGCAGCGCTGGACGCGGAGGACGAACAAAAGGCCGACGCGCTGCAAGAGGAAGGCGAGGCCCAGGGCGAACAATTGCAGGCGCTGGAAGATGGCTTGCAGAACTACAGCCCGAGCGTGAAAACCGCAGCCGGGGCCATCGTCACCATCGACCGCAACGGCGAGGCGGTGATTCATCGCGGGTTGCTGCGCGAGGCCGATGCCAAGGCGCTGCGCACGCTGGAGCGGCTGCGGCAGGGTTTCGCCGAGGGTGAAGCGGAGAACGACGACGAAGGCGAAGGCGAAGAGCCGCCCAAGAGCGCCGCCATGTCCGACCGGCTGGCGCAACGCTTGAGCGCGCATCGCACGGCCGCGCTGCAAATCGAAGTCGCCCGGCATCCGCAAGTCGCACTGGCCGCGTCGGTGCATGGCATGGTGCAGACCGTCTTACAGGAAAGCCACTACGGCCAAGATATGCCGCTGGGTGTGCGCCTCACGGTGCAAGACCGGCTGGAAGGCATGGCCCCGGACTGGTCGGAATCGTCCGCCACCATGGCCCTGCGCGAACTGCAACAGGCGTGGGGCGGCAAGCTGCCCGAGGACAGTGCCGAACTGTTCGCCGCGTTGCTGGCGATGGAGCAAGGCGAACTGGTCAAGCTGCTGGCCGTGTGCGTAGCTTCGACGG
>Ga0066478_1000294_pt1 | contig 13931 bp, 19 predicted proteins | sample LakWasM116_HOW13_2_FD_59559 | JGI IMG/M metagenome (GOLD analysis project Ga0066478, IMG submission 59559) | Freshwater sediment methanotrophic microbial communities from Lake Washington under simulated oxygen tension - Sediment Metagenome 116_HOW13 | ecosystem: Environmental > Aquatic >... | reverse complement strand
TGCTGGCGATGGAGCAAGGCGAACTGGTCAAGCTGCTGGCCGTGTGCGTAGCTTCGACGGTGGATGTGGTGACGCCTCGCGCCACGCCGCGCCAGCCTGGCGGAGAACTGGCGCAGGCCGTGGGCCTCGACATGGCCGCATGGTGGCAGCCGACCGCAGAAGGCTATTTCAAGCACATTCCAAAGGCCGCGATTCTGCAAGCTGTGAGCGAGTACGCGCCGGAGCACGCCACCCGGCTGGCCAAGCTCAAGAAGGCCGACATTGCCAGCGAGGCCGAACGGCTGGCCGATGGCACGGGCTGGACGCCCGCCATCTTCAAGGCCGAAGGCCCGCAGGAGGAAGGCCGGGAGCAGGTCGCCCCAGAAGATGCCGAGGTCGTGGCAGATGAACCCGCCGAGGCGCTGGCCGCTTGACCCGCGCCGAAAGCAAGCGCTCCGGCTTCAACCGGGGCGCTTCGCTTGGAAGGAGAGTCACCCAAGACCCACACCACCAGCCGCCCGCGCATGGCGGCAGTCTATGCCTCCGGCACGGTACGCGCCCGCCGCTGGCACGGCGAAGGCGACGTGCGCGGCTACCGTCCGCCTTCGGGCTGGACGGCTCGCGCCGACCTCACGGACATTCACCCCATCACGGGCCGCGCCTTGCCGCGTGCCATTTGGTGGCTTATCGAGACGAAGGAATAAGCAAGCCAGCATCGGCCCCAGTCCGTTCCATTCTGGGGCCGATGGATGGCAAAAATCCGGGCGCAGCGGTGGCCGCGCCCGGTGTCGAAGGCCAACAACCGATTCAAAACGCCGCCACCTTCGCGGTTGCTCAGGCGGCGGTGTTGACGCGGCCTGGCATCCCGCCCGGCAATTGCGTGCCCGCATGGGCCAGGACGCCAAGGCGCGCGTAGTACGCGGAATCATCCAGCAGCTCACAGCCTGCTGCCGGCATGGCCCGCAGCTTGAACGGAGCCGATTCCATCAAGCGCGTTTTGTCGTTTCTTTCCTGGAAGTCTGGAACTGCCAGGGCGTGTCGGCGCGATGCGCCGCCGGGCTTTCGGGCTACGCCCCGTGTCGTCTTTGCGGTCACGGCCATTCGGCTTCAATTCCTCACGCCTGAGGCGCTGCGCGCTTCGCTTGCCTCCAGGGGATCGGCGCAAAGCCCATCCCCGCCGCGCGCAGCTTGGCGCCCCTCGAATACCGCCGAACCGGCATCGCCGGATCGGCCTGGCCAGTGCCCCGCCGCATTGGGCAGGGCGTGGCGGATACGCCGTGGTTTGCTGCGGCAGGTTGTGCGAATGCGTGTCGTCCTCAATGCTGGTGGTTCATCACCACAACGTCACGACAGACGATTCACGGACACGCCACCCAGCCTAGCTATGGAGTTTCCACACCACGCCTCAAGCATGCCGCCGCAGGATGCTGCGGGGTCGTTTGCGCTTTCCGTTGGGATAATCGACTTTACCCGCATCAAGGGGCAAGCCAGTGCAGCCGTCCAGTGGGAATGCCGAGCTGGCCCTGTCTCCTTGCGTGGCGGTCGTCCCATGCGTCCTTGGCTTGTCGTGAATCCTGGCGGGGGCACGGCTGCGCCTCGGGCTTCATGGCCGCAACCGTCCGGCGCAAACAATTTCCCCTGCGCAGTCACTGCGTTCGGCGCATTCCTCGCGGGACAAATTCTTTGTGCCTCCCGGTCCTCCACTGCGTTTCGGCCGCAAGCGATGCGGCCCGCCCATCCCCCGCCTGACGGATCACAACAAGGACGCGATGGGCGCGACCTTGGTTAACCCGTAAGGAGAAACATCATGACCACCATCGGCATCTTCACCGCGGACAAAGACGGCTTCACCGGCACGATCCGCACCCTGACGCTCAACGTCAAGGTCAAGCTCGTCCCCAACGAGAAGGAAAGCGAGAACGCCCCCGACTTCCGCGTCCAGGCGGCCGGCGGCTACGACATCGGCGCGGCGTGGAAGAAAATCAGCAAGGCCGAGCGGCCCTACGTGTCCGTGACCCTCGACGATCCCACGTTCCCGGCGACGATCTATGCCCGCCTGATCGAGGAAGAGGACGGCACGCACAACCTGATCTGGTCGCGCAGCAAGCCACAGTCAGCCTGACGGCCACCCCAGCGCCCCGCCCATTGCGGCGGGGCGCTGGGCTGCTGATCGCAGCACCACAACCGCTACGACTTGGCCGCTGCGAGCTGGCTCTCGGTCTCGGTCATCAGCACGGCGGTACTGCATCCGAGCGCGCTAGCGAGCTTGAAGATGATCGCCAGTGTGGGCATGTGCTCGCCGCGCTCGATCTTGCCCACGTGGGAACGCTCGATGCTGGCCAGATTCGCCAGCGACTCTTGTGCGATGCCACGTTCGGCCCGCAGCGCGCGCACCGCCGCGCCGAAAGCTTGTGCCAACTCGGCATCAAAGGTGGTGGCACCGGTCGGCCGACCGGGTTGGATGGATCGCTTCTGCATAGACAGAAGCGTCCAATTTAGAGACAATTAAAACCACGTTATCTTTAACTCATTTACTGCGGTTTTTCGTGCTTCCGTGCCTTTACGGAAAACCGCATCTGTGAATTTCGACAGAACCGGGAATCCGTATCCGTGCCTTCACTGACCCGAACAATTCCGCTTTTCCGATTCCGTGCATGTGCGGATTCGATGGCTTGCGTATCCGTGTTTGCACGCGAAAGCGCACTTCTGGTTCGGTGGTTCCACGCTTTCACGGAAAAGCGAATTCGTGCATCCTCGGTTTTGTGTGGTTCCTGACCATGACCCAGCCATTCACCACCGCCGACCAACGCGCGCAGCTGCTCGCCAACGGCGCGGCACGCGCTACAGACCAGAACATTGACCTACTGCCCGTGGTGCGCCTGTTTACGCCTGATGCGCACGCAACCTGGTTGCTGGCTGCACTCGATCCGACCGATGGCGACACGGCCTGGGGTCTCATCGACCTCGGCATTGGCATGCCGGAGCTGGGAACGGTCAAGTTGTCCGACCTGGCAGGGATCGTCGGGCCGCGTCAGCAGCCCATCCTGCGCGACCAGTATTTCCGCGCGTCGCGGCCGTTATCGGAGTATGTCCGGCTGGCGCAGACAGACGGCTCGATCCCCGACTGATCGAGCCGCATGGCTCCGCTGCTACGGGCCATCCAGACGCAGGCTGTTGCAGCGCATTGTGTCTTTCTCGGTCTGATTTATGACGCTGGCAATCTGAATCGCCACTCTTGCGCCAAGGCAGTGCATCCCTGACCGAAAGGGACATGATGCCCGGAGCGGCTTGCGACAGGGTATCCGGTGCTGCGCTCCATTTCCTGGCTGCGCAGCCGTCGCATTCGGACGATCCACGTAAGACTTTGGAGCCAATCAGTCTTGACACCGCTCATTACAGGTTGAGTCTATCCCTTTGCTGGGTGCGCGTTGAGGTTTCGATGGTGTGGCTCCAGCGTATCGAGAACCGTGGCGACGATCCATTCCCAACAGGAGGTTGCGTCATGGCTGATCGAAGCGCCGAACCTTGGTATCCCACTGCCGCGTATCTCTACGTGCTGCATCTGGATGATCTGGCACTGGCCTGGGAGTATTTGCGCCGCCATCCCGATTACCGCCTCGACTGGCTACACCGTCGCCGCCAGCCGGAGGCAGCACACACCTGGGGATTGCGCATGTTGGAAGACCCGGCCCTTGATGCGCGCGACGCGCATCCAGCTTGGTTTCCCGGCCATTCCTGTACAGCGCAGCTTCACCCGGACGTTGATCCACCACCGGATGCTGCCGCGTTCGAGTTGTGGCGCATTCCAGGCCACAAGCACCTGATCCACGATGGTCAACGTCTGATGCTCGCCGCGCGCTGGCCCGGCTACAGCCTGCGCCTGACGTTGGCGCAGAGCTTGGAGGATGGCATGGCCTACGTCTACGCCATCCGCGCGTGCGACTTACCTTGCGCGCGTCGTTGCATGCTCCGGGATGAACTGGAAAAGCTGACCGTGGCTACCGAAGGCACACCGGCAGCAGTGACTCGACCACGGCCTGCGCCAACTGCGCTGCAGGAGCTGCACACCCTGCAGGCGCTCGACGCCACCCTGGCGGGAGCGTCCGCGCGCGAAGTCGCCGAAGGGGTTTTCGGTTCCGACGCAGTAATCGGCGGTTGGTACGCCGATGGCGGCTTGCGTTCCCGCGTTCGCCGTCTGGTACGGCGTGGCCTGACGCTGATGCGCGGCGGCTATCGCCGCCTGGCCCACCTCCAATAGCTTGGGGAGGGTCGATTTGCCGTCACTGCAAAACGACCCTCAACGGGACGCATCGCTTTCTTGAGACTGCCTCCATCTGGCCGCGCTGGTGCGGCCGGGCTGTCCTGACCGATGGAGGTTTATCCGATGCGACCCGCTCCCTTGCGGCCTGCTGCCGCGCACACCACACCGCTGCAGCCTGCTGCTGCACAACCTCAACGCTACCTGACCAACGACGAGGCCGCCGAGTACCTACGCCTGTCGCCACGCACGCTGGAAAAGCAACGCGTGATCGGCGGCGGTCCGCGCTTCCGCAAGTTCGGCCGTCGCGTCATGTACGCGGTGGCCGACCTCGATGCTTGGGCCGACCAGCGCAGCTTCGAGGCCACGTCCGATCCCGAGTACGCCGAGCACCACTCGGCCGACAGCCGTGCGCGCTGATCGGCGCTTCGTCGGTGGCTATTGCCATGTTCAGCCCTTCGCTGCCGCCCCGGTCATTGGGGCAGCGTCCAGCGCAGGAGCGGGAACAGCTCGATCTGTTCCGCGCGCTGCCGGGCGACATGGCGCCGCGCGACAGCCAGGATTTGATGGCCTTTCCATTCTTCTCGCTGGCGAAGTCGAAGCGCGTCCAGCCGATCGACTTCCGGGCCGGGGGCGTGACGATCCGCGTGGAGGGAACACAGGAACATGGCATCGCCACGATCTGGGATGCAGACATCCTGATCTGGGCTGCCAGCCAGATCGTGGAAGCGCGCGACGCGGGCATTCGCCCGTCGCGGCTCATGCGCGCGACACCCTACGAGATCCTGCGCTTCATTGGGCGCGGCACATCGCTGCGCGACTACCAACGCCTCAAGGCAGCCTTGGATCGGCTGCAATCGACCACGATTGCCACCTCTATCCGCGAGACGACCGGGCGGCGCCTGCATCGTTTTTCGTGGATCAACGAGTGGAAGGAACTGGCCGATGCCCACGGCACGCCGCAGGGCATCGAACTGATCCTGCCGGACTGGTTCTACGCGGGCGTGATGGATGCGGCGCTGGTGCTGACCATCGACCCGGCCTATTTCAAGCTGACGGGCGGCATCGAGCGCTGGCTGTACCGCTTGGTGCGCAAGCACGGCGGCAAACAGCCGGGTGGCTGGCAATTCGACTTCAAACACCTGCACCGCAAGTCGGGCAGCACGGCCAAGCCCTACGACTTTGCCTGCGACTTGCGCTTGCTAGTGGTGCGGCAGTCGATGCCGGGCTACGTCCTGGGCATCGAGCGCATGCCGGACGATGGGGCCGAATTGCTGACCTTCCGGCCCGTGCTGCGAACGGCACGTGGATAAATTCTGGAAAACCTGTGAATGGCCTCGTGCTATCAGGCGTGCCGGGTATCGTGCTATCGGGCGTGTCCCTATCGTGCTATCTGGCGTGTGAAATCACCGGAAAGCCACTAACGGCGCGGGTTTCCGGTCTCTCTAACTTCCCTAACTTAAATCCTCTAACTAATAAAAGAAGCGCGCCGTTTCGGTGGATAAACACCAAACGGCACGGGAAGCGTTTCGCACGGCGAATAAAACCCGGCTTTCCAGCACGGAGGGCCAAGCCATGATTATCGCCTTGCTCAATCAGAAAGGTGGCGTTGGTAAAACCACGCTCGCCACGCACATCGCCGGCGAGCTGGCAATGCGCGGTCAGCAAGTCATTCTACTGGACGCCGACCCGCAAGGCTCGGCGCTGGACTGGACGCAGCGGCGCGCCCAACAGGGCTTGCCGCGCTTGTTCAGCGCCGTGGGCCTCGCACGCGAGACGTTGCACCAGGAAGCGCCCGAGCTGGCGCGCAGGGCCGATCACGTCGTCATCGACGGCCCGCCGCGTATCGCAGCCCTGGCACGCTCCGCGCTGCTGGCGGCCGAGCGCGTACTGATCCCGGTGCAGCCGAGCCCCTACGACTTGTGGGCGTCTGCCGAGATGGTGGCTCTGATCCGCGAGGCGCAGGTGTTCCGGCCGGCGCTGCGCGCGGCCTTCGCTATCAATCGGCGTGTTAGCACGACCATCATTGGCCGTGAAGCGCGCCAGGCGCTGGCCGACCAGCCGCTGCCCGCGCTGCGCTCGGAAGTGCGTCAGCGCATCGTTTTTGCGGACAGCGTGGCTGCTGGTCGGCTGGCTCGCGAGACGGCACCTGAGAGCGCCGCCACCCGCGAGATCGCTGCGCTGGTCGATGAGTTGCTGCGGTGGCCGACATGACCATAGAACGATCAACGCATGGCAAGCGCGTTGGCATCGGGGTACGTCCGCCAGCGAACCCGCATGCCGAAGCGTGGGTTCGCCAGGGCGAAGCCAACGACCTCCAAAAAGGCGACCTGTACACCGCGCGCTTGACCCTCGACATCACGCCCGCGATGCGTGCGCGCATCAAGGTCTCGGCCTTCACGCAGGGCGTGACGGTGGCCGAACTGCTGCGCGCATTGCTGGAGCGCGAATTCCCGGACGCATCTATGGAGAAAGCACCATGAACGTTCACGCCTTGGCGGCCGAAGCTACCACGCCGCCCATCGTTGCGCCGTCGCTCGCGGCACTCGCCGGCCAGGTTGGCATCGCAGCTCCGACCCACGTATCGCTGGCCTACGTCGAGCAACGCTTCAAGCTCTATCTGCGCTTTGGCGAACCCGTGCGCACGCTCCAGCTCGACCGCTGGCGGCGCTGCGCGGTGTTCCTGCCTAGCGCGATGTTCTGCCGCATTCGCTGGCAGGCCAACGACTACGGCACGGTCCGCTGGCAGCTCATGGTGATGCAGGCTGGCACGCCGCTGGACGCCGTGCAGCGCATCCCCGGCGTGCGGCCCGGTGCATGCCTGCTGCTACATGCCGAAGGCGAACCCGCAGTGCTATCCGTGCTGACGCAGATCGATGCCATTGAGGCGCTGGGGATTGCCACCATCGACGTTTCGCCCGCGTACTGGCGCACGCTGGGCAACCGTCTGGCGGCCCGCCTACCGTCGCCCGAATACACCGCCGAGCGGCACGCTGCCCGGCTGGTCGGGAGGGCGCAGCCATGACGGCCCATTCCGCCGCCACACGCACTACCAACGCCACGCTGCGCGCTCGCATCGTGTTAGCTGGCCTGTCCGCCTGCGGCTTCGCTGCGCTGGCTTGGGCGTCCTTAGTGTCACCGCTTCCGCGCCTGATCTACAACCCGTCCGACAGCGTAGCGGTCGGCTGGTATCGAGTCGATCCGCTCGACCACCGGGGTGACTCGCTGCCGCGTCCATTGTTCGTGGACAGCATCGTGCTCGTCCCTCTGCCGACCGAGGTGGCCGCGCTGGCTGCGCAGCGCGGCTATCTGCCGACGCACGTGCCGTTGCTCAAGCGCGTGGGTGCGGTCGCACCGCAGGTGGTGTGCATCGTCGGTCTCAGCGTGCGCATCGATGGTGTGCTGGTGGCAGCCACCTTACCTGCTGATCGTATGGGCCGACAGTTGCAATCCTGGCAGCAATGCCGCCGTCTTCAACCTGGCGAACTGTTCCTGTTGAGTGTGACAAACCCGGCATCGTTCGACAGTCGCTACTTCGGGCCGGTTGCTGTGTCCACCGTGATCGGTGTTGCGCATCCGATCTGGCTGGAGACGCGTCCATGATGGCCGCCTATTCGCCGCGCTTCATCGTGCCATCTGACGTGTCGTTTCACTGGTCGTCGCACTGTCGTTGCGCGTGCAGTGCGTGTGCATTTGCACCGCACTTCGCGCAACCTCCGGCTCCGTCCTTCTACGTGCAGGCGTCTTGCCTCGAACGCGCCCGGCCGGTGGCCGCAGCCGTGTTCGCCGGCGGGCTGGCTGCAAGCAACTCAGCGCCACCGGGCCGCCGACGCCTAGAGCGTCAGCGAGAGGCAAAGGCGGAAGGCAAGATAAAAGGTCGCGGCACCATGCCGCTTGAAAACCCTGTCTGCACGTGGGGTTGGCGCGGCGCGCGCCTTGGGACGGCAGCGTGCCGCGAAGGTGCGCAATGCCGCATCGGCATTGGCGAAGTGGAGTGCTTCACCCGCCCGACTACGCCGGTCTTGGATGGAGGCACAGAATGAGCAATAAAGACAATGACCGCTTCCGGCTGCGGCCTGGTGCGCCGAAACAGCGCGGCGACGCCTTCATCAGCAAGGTACTGCGCCAGACCAACAAGGCCGGCGCCAAGCTCGGCAAGACGGTCGGCAAAGTCGACCATCGGCCAGGTTCCCGGTTGGGGCGTGGCCACGTCGCGGCCCGCTTCGCTGGGGCTTCGCTCACGCCCAACGCCCGCCGCGTGACGATCAAGGCGCGACTGGTCAATCTGTCCAAGGCCGGGCCGCGTTCGACCACTGCTCACCTGCGCTACATCGAGCGTGAGGGAGTCGATCGCCAGAGCGGGCCGGGCCACGCCTACGGCCCGACGACCGACGCGGTGGATACCACCGCCTTTGAGGAACGCGGGCACGAAGATCGGCACCAGTTCCGCTTCATCATCTCGCCAGAGGACGCCGAACAACTCGACGATCTGCGCACCTATACCCGGCACCTGATGGCTCGCATGGAGGCCGATCTGGGCACGCGACTGGACTGGGTAGCCGTCGATCACTGGAATACCGACAACCCGCACACACACGTCGTCCTGCGCGGCAAGGACGACACCGGCAAAGACCTCATCATCTCCCGCGACTACATCGCCGAGGGGATGCGCCGTCGGGCCGCCGAACTGGCGACCGAATGGATGGGACCGCGCACCGAGTTAGAGATCCAGCGTGCCATGCAGCGCGAAGTCGGCCAAGAGCGGTGGACGGGGTTGGATCGCACCTTGCAGCGCGAGGCCGTGGACGGGTTTGTGCGTCCGGAGACTCTGGCCGAGCCCCGGCTGCAACGCCAGAGGCAAATGCTGATCGGCCGTCTGCAGCGCTTGCAGCTCATGGGCTTGGCAACCGAGCAACGGCCCGGAATGTGGGCGATTTATGCCGAGGCCGAACCGACCCTGCGAGCCATGGGTGAGCGTGGCGACATCATCCGTACCATGCAGCGCGCCATGGGTGGTAAGCAACGTGATCTAGCTGTGTTCCAGCCCGGCGAGGAAGGCCGCGCCATCGTCGGCCAGGTGGTTGGCAAGGGCCTGGTCGACGAGTTGCACGACAAGGGCTATCTGGTCATCGACGGGATCGAAGGCAAGGCGCACTACGTCGCGCTACCGCCGCGCTCGGAACTGGAGCAGTACCCGACCGGCGCCGTGGTAGAGGTGAAAGGCTCGACCGGCTTGCGCGCGGCCGACCGGAACATCGCCGCGTTGGCCGTCGATGGGGTGTACCGCACCGATCATCACTTAGCCATCGCGCAGGGACAGGCCACGCCAGACCGCAACCCGCACGAGGTGGTGGCTGCCCACGTGCGGCGGCTCGAAGCCCTGCGCCGCGCCGGCATCGTGGAGCGTATGGCCGATGGCGTCTGGCGCGTACCAACAGACCTACCGGAACAAGGGCGTCAGTACGACGCGCGACGACTGGGCGGCGTGACCGTGGAGTTGCGTTCACACTTGCCTATCGAACGGCAGATGCGCGTCATCGGTGCGACCTGGTTGGACCAGCAACTGATCGGTGGTGCCAGCTGCATTGCCGACAACGGGTTCGGCAGCGAAGTACGCGATGCGCTGCGGCAGCGGTCGGATTTTTTGATTGAACAAGGGCTGGCCGAGCGGCGTGGTCAGAACGTGATTCTGGCGCGCAATCTGTTGGGGACGCTACGTGGACGCGAGATTGATGCCGCAGCCAAGGCCATCGCCACGGAGACCGGCCTGACGCATCGGCCGGTGGCCGATGGGGAGCACGTCAGCGGCATCTATCGCCGCGACGTGCAGCTCGCCAGCGGACGCTTTGCGATGCTCGATGACGGCATGGGATTCAGCCTGGTGCCATGGAAGCCAGTGATTGAGCAACGGTTGGGCCAGACCATGACTGCTGTCATTCGTGGCAATGGCGCGTCATGGGAGTTTGGGCGACAACGAGGACCATCTGTTGTTTGATGTAAGGACTGCTCCGCGAGGTATCGAGATGAAACTCCTTCTTGATGATCCGCGTGCACTCCTCGACTTTCCGAAGCTCTTCTCGCCGGCCTTCGTGATGAACCGCAAACCCGCGGGCTCAAGCTTCCCTCTTGAGCAGCTCGCTGTAGAAGTCCAAGAACGTAGAAACCCGTGCCAGGTGTGATGTACCTTTGGACATCAACGCATAAACTTCCGCGCTCGCAAAACGGTAACGGGGCAGAACACGCACCAGCGTTCCCGCGTCAACCGCTGCGGCCAGTTCTTTTTCCGGGCGTATGCCAATGCCTAGACCGGCATACATTGCATCAGCCAACACGCGACTGTCATCGGCTTCAAAGTTGCCTGCAACCTGGATCGTCTCTACATTCCCTTGTTCGTCGATCAAGCGCCATTCGTTTTGCGGTGGGTTGGAGGCGATGCGAAGGCACATGTGTTCCGAGAGATCGGACGGCGCCTTGGGTTTGCGTCGCGATGCGAAGTAGCGCGGGGCTGCTGCCAAAGCCCACGAGACCGAGTGCAAGCGCCGAGCAATCAAGCGGTTGTCTTTGGGCGGTCCGACATGAATCACGACGTCGAATCCACCCCCAATGGGGTCGACCGGCGTGTTCACCACCAGCATCTCCAGGCGAAGATCCGGGTTGGCGTCAAGAAAGCTCGCGATGCCGGCCAGAATGCCGGGGCTGCACGCGCCACCCGGTAGAGCCATGCGAATGGAGCCTTGCATGCTATTCAGGCGAGACTTGATGGCATCTTCAGCAGCCTCGAGCTCTTCAAGCGCCCGCTGCGCATGCGCATAGAGCACGCGACCTTCGGCGGTCACGGACACCGCACGCGTTGAGCGGCGCAGCACCTTGACGCCCAGGTTTTGCTCCAGACGGATCACGCGGCGGCTCACGGCGTTGGTCGTCAGCCGCATCATGCGCGCGGCTGCTGACAGGCTGCCCAGTTCCACCACCAGGGTAAAGGTCTTCAGTTCATCTAGGTCATCGAGCACCGCCATTGTCACTCCACAAGTGAATAAGTATCCATGGATCATCAACTACCGCAATGCAAGAGTATGGCAGATACTTTCGCCACGGACGATATGTTCATCTACCAACCCACAAGGACACGCGCATGCAAATCGAGACTGAAATTGTCATAAACACACCCGCCGCCGCCGTTTGGGCGATAGTTGGCGATCAATTTGGAGAGGCACACCGCTGGAGCAGCGCCCTCACTCACACCCACGGTTACGGCAAGGCGATCCACGGCCAGGTCTGTGCATCGCGTTCCTGCGACATCAGGGGCATGGGCCACACTCGCGAGACGCTGCTCGATTTCGATCCGAAGCGCCTCACGCTGAAATACGAAGTGGAGGAAGGTTTTCCTTTCTTCGTCGAACGCGGCGTCAATCGCTGGACGCTGACGGAAGAAGGCGGCGGCACACGCGTTCGCTCGGTTGGCGAGATCACGACCAAGGGTCTTGTGGGCATGCTGATGGCGCCCATGATGAAGATGAAGTTGACGGGACTGATGCGCAACTCACTCGAAGAACTCAAGCACTACGTGGAAACCGGAACGCCGCATCCGCGCAAGGTGAAGGCGTTCGCATCCAAAAAGCTGATACAAGCCTAGACACGCAACGCTTGGTCAGCCTGGCCCAGGCGCAACGTCATGGCTCACACGGTTGACACCTCCCAGATTTTCGCTACAATACAGAATGTTCATTCTGATAAACAATTTTGTATGGCTCGTATTCGAGAATTTGACCCAGACGTTGCCCTTGATAAGGCCATGAAAGTTTTTTGGCAGAAGGGTTACGCCAACACGTCTATTGAAGACTTGGTGAGCGCCACTGGTGTAAACCGCTACGGGCTATATGATGAATTTGAGAATAAGCACGGAATATTTCTTGCCGCGCTCGATCACTATCAGCATGTCGTTTTGGGAGTGTTATTCGGGATGGTGGAACGACCTGGAGCATCGCTGACAGAGATTCGAGATTATTTTGCAAAGCTGGTAGAACTTTCTTCATCAGAGAGTGGGAGATTGGGGTGCCTGATGGCGAATTGTGCAAGTGAAGTGGCTCCCCATGACAAACGTGCTGCGAACAAGGTCGAGAAGTACCGGGCAAGATTGCAACTCGGTTTCAGTAGCGCCCTGTCCAATGCAAAAGTCGCGGGCGAGCTTGCGGCACAGTTTGATGTTGAGCCGATGGCCGATTTCCTGACCGGTGTCATGCAGGGGCTGTCTGTGATGGCCAGGTCAAATGCCAAGCCAAAGATGATGGCAAACGTGGTGGAAGTAGCACTATCCCACCTTCAATAATTTTTTTGCCAATTACAGAACGGTTATTCTGTTATTGGTGTTTTCGTAACGGTAGTTCAACTTTCATGACCAAGGAGTCAAAAATGAATCAAGTCGCATCGGTAGGAAAAAGGTTCCAGGCACATTTACCATCGGCACCCAATAGTTCGATAGCCGGTTCTCTTGCCGCGCTTCGGTTTGAAGGCATCGGCTATTACGATGTGACTCCGGAGCAGATGTTTGCCGCCATTTCCGAACCAGGTGCAATGAGCAAGTGGCTACCTATGCTCAAGTCGCTGCATATGAGCCATGACGCATCTGAAAACGGACCAGTTGCGTGCGGCGTCGGCTCGGAGCGCAGCTGCTCGTTCAGCATGATGGGCGACGTGACTGAACGGGTGATCTGGTGGAACCCTCCACACGGCTATGCGTTCAGCTTTCAGTCGAAAAGCAAGATGATGGTGCCAACGCAAAACCATGCGGTGGTTTTCCTCGTCGAGCCACATAACAACGGCGGCAGCAAGTTCACGTTCCGCACGCACTTCGACTGGCTGCCTGGCCCAATGCGCTTCATGGCGGCGCGCATGATGCCGATGATGCTCAACATGGGGCTTGCCAACCTGAAGAAGCAGCTGGGTGGCAAGGGCGGAAAATTCCGCCGGATCGGATAGGCAATTTGTGCCATCACGGCAAACAAATCAAACATACAAAGGATACCAACATGACAACATTAACTGAAGAAATACGACAATTTACAGTGGGCGCCTATGAAAGACTTCCCGCTGGTTACATCGACACGTTCAGGAACCTGATCGCGCGACTGATAGGGGAGAATTTCGCGGCCCATGCTCCAAAGGCCGGAGAAGCATTCCCGGACTTCATCCTGCAAGACGATGAGATGAAAACGATCAAGGCAAGCGAATACTGGCACGATAGAAATATCATCGTGAAGTTCTATCGGGGAGGCTGGTGTCCCTATTGCCATCTTGAGCTTGCAGCGCTGCAGAGGCATGCGAAGGAGTTCGCTGCCGAGAATGTAGAACTGTTCGCAATTGCCCCGGAAAAGCCCTCGTTCCAACGGGAAACAAAAAAAGCGGCAAACGCAAATTTCAAATTCTTATGGGACGAAAACAGTGCGCTTGCGAAACGTCTCGGCATCGCCTTTACCGTCGACGAAGATGTCAGGAACGTCTACCAGAGACTGAACCTTGACCTGGATTCGGTTAATGGTGAATGGATATTACCGATTCCTGCGACCTTCATTGTCAACAACGGCATCGTCAAATACAGCTTCCTCGATGTGGATTACATGAGGAGGCAGGATCCCGTCGATCTCCTGGCCGCAATCCGCGCAGTCAATCACTGAACTTGTCACCTTCTCGGGGGAAA
>Ga0066478_1000293_pt1 | contig 13945 bp, 10 predicted proteins | sample LakWasM116_HOW13_2_FD_59559 | JGI IMG/M metagenome (GOLD analysis project Ga0066478, IMG submission 59559) | Freshwater sediment methanotrophic microbial communities from Lake Washington under simulated oxygen tension - Sediment Metagenome 116_HOW13 | ecosystem: Environmental > Aquatic >... | reverse complement strand
GGCTGGCTGGACCGTATTGAGTTTTACGGCGATATTCGTTTACGCGCACAAGAGGATAGCTTTGCTTCTGATAACGCAGACATCGCTCTTTTAAACGATCCAGAGCAGGATATGAACCTTAAAAATTCCACAGTAGATAGAGATCGCTTGCGTGTACGCGCTCGTTTGGGTGCAGATATCAAAGTGAATGACTGGCTCACGGGTGGCTTGCAGTTTGTAACAGGCTTGCAAACAACACCCGTCACGCCTAACCAGACCGAAGGGATTGCACAAGGTAAATATATTTTTGGTTTAGACCGCGCATTTTTAAAAGCCACACCAAGACCTTGGTTGATGGTAGAGGGTGGGCGCTTTGCTAACCCGTTTCTGTACACAGATATTATGTTTGACCCCGATTTGGCGTTTGATGGCGTGGCGGCAACATTTTCGCCTAAATTGACTGACTCACTCACCTCGTTCACGACAGTTGGCGCCTTTCCTATTGAAGAAGTCGAATCGTCTGAAGACAATAAGGCAAAAGACAAATGGTTGTACTCATTGCAAACTGGGCTGAAATGGCAAGCACCGAATAAATCTACGGTGAAGTTGGCAGTGGCTTACCATGATTACAAAAATGTAGAAGGACAGTCTAATTCGGTTGGTTTAAATGACTACAGCGGCACTGCACCTGCCTTCAGACAGCGTGGCAATAGTACTTTTGATATCAATGCGGCGAACCTTCCAGGCCAAGCATCCATTATTGGTCTGGCCTCCAAGTTTGAGCAAATCAATATTATCGGTCAAATCGATTTTCTCAATTTTGACCCGGTACATGTCACCCTCACTGGCGATTACATCAAGAATATTGGCTTTGATAAAAACGAGATCCTGAGAAGAACAGGCAATCTTTATAAAGAAGAAACTGATGCATACCAAGTAAAAATGGATGTAGGCACCAAAACGTTTAGCGGGCTACGCTCTGAGGCGATTGAAAAAGATGATTGGCAAGTATCGTTGGCCTATAAACGCATAGAAGCCGACGCTGTATTAGATGGCTTAAACGACTCCAACTTTAGGTTAGGCGGCAGCGATGCTAAAGGTTGGGCTTTAGTGGGTAATTATGCGATTGATAAAAATACATGGGTAGGCGCACGCTACTTATCTGCTGATACGGTAAGCGGCTTGGATTATTCGGTCGATGTATTTTTATTGGATTTAAATGCCAAGTTCTAATATGCCCAGTTCTAACATGCACAGTTCTAATATGACAAATTTTCATGCAGATAGTGATAGGAGAGGCGATATGCGTATCTATTCCAAGTTAATTGCACTGATCATCATTCCATTTTTATTTGGCCTGTTTGCCGACCCAAGCTTTGCTGCGGAAAAGAAAGATAAAGCTGCGCGCAAGGCTGCATTAATGATGCAGAAAATGAAACAAGACATGGAAGCTGAAAAAGCAACGCTACAGGCACAGTTTGCAACAGAAAAGAAAACGCTGGAAGACCAACTCAAAGCAGAAACAGAAGCCAAAGATCTGGCACAAAAAAAACTCAGTACGGCTGAATCTAAAGTGCGCAGCCTAGGTGCAGAACTCACAAAAACAAACACTGAAAAAACAGCACTAGACACACAGCTGACGCAGACAAAAGCCGATTTGGAAACGACACAAAACAATTTGGCTGAGTTAAAAACACAGCACCAAAAAGCACTGGGCGATTTGGCGTTTAATGATGGTCAGCGTAAAACACTATCTACAAACTTGGCAGAGACCACCAAATCACTCAATACTTGTGAAGATAAAAACGGCAAGCTCTATACCTACGGCAAAGAGCTAGTGCAGATTTATGATAATCCTAGCTTGTATGAATCGGTGATGCGTAAAGAAAAGTTTTTTCAACTAAAACGCGTGGAGCTGGAAAATATTTTGCAGAGTCAGCAAGATAAATTGGACGAAGCGCGGTACGTGCACGTCACTAAGCCATACTGAGTGGGTATGAAGGTTGGCTATATCGATAGTTTATCTAAATAGCCAACCAGTAATTAATCACGCAGTAAGCGCGTTATTTCTTTTTAGATGATTTTGTTAACATTTGCGCACGCTTTTCACGCCATTCTTTCAATTCTTCGTCTTCAATTTCCAGTTGGATGGCGAGTGCCTCTTGTAACGTTAGCTTTTGGTCTTCAGCACGGCGATAGAGCTTGCCGCGCATTCTGTACTGCAGCTTGTCAATTTCATCGTCTGAGAGATCTTGTGCTTTTGCTAGGTATTCTTCTTTGGCGGTTTTAATTTTCACTTGATATCCTTAAGTCAACGCATACGGGCGTAGGCCGTGCCTGCGCAGATTATAAAACGGATGTAATAGCTGCTATGTTAAATATTTATGAAATAAATGATACACCTCAGTGTAAAGCATAGTCTGCATAGACTATATTTTATAGGCACGCCGTCATCACTGCGTCACGCCATTTTCATACGCTAGTTAGGTTTTAATTTGTATCATCAAAACTACTATTTAGAGGGAAGAGCAATGAAAAAAAGTATGATTACTGCGCTGGTCGCTGCGCTATTTTTGCCACATATGGCAATGGCCGATAGCCCATTTACCAGCATCACCAAAGCGTGGACATACAGCCATGCCAACACGGGCGTTACATCAGAGATCAGCGCTTACGACAGTATCAGCAACACCATTTGGGTGGCTGGTGTGGTGGGTGTAGATGTCTTGAATATGAGTAACGGTAGCTTAGTGCAACATATCGATACCACCAGTTTTGGCTCTATTAATAGTATTGCCATCAATAATGGCGTGGCTGCATTTGCCATCGAATCTAGCACTAAAACCAACCCTGGTATTGTTCAACTCTACAATACAACCACGCGCGCTCTGACGAGCGGCACCAATACCATTACGGTAGGTGCGTTGCCAGACATGCTGACATTTACTGCAGATGGCTCTAAATTGCTAGTAGCTAACGAGGGTACGCCAAGTACTTATGGCGCAAGAATCGGCAGCACAATCCCACGCGTGTTTGGCGCGGCAGCGGTAGACCCAGCGGGCAGTGTCAGTGTGATTGATATGAATACACGTACTGTAGCGGCAACCGCAGGTTTGAATGGCGTAGCGCAATCTGGTAGCTATATCCGTACCAATACTGGTATGGATTTTGAGCCTGAGTACATTGCTGTGAATGCTGCAGGCACTAAAGCCTATGTGACACTACAAGAGGCGAATGCGATTGGCGTGTTAAATTTGAACACCAATCAATTTGATCAAGTGATTGGTTTAGGCGTTAAAGATTTTAGTTTGCCAGGTAACACGATCGACCCATCCAACAATGGTACCGTCAATTTTGTGTCTGCCAATGTAAAAGGCTTTTACATGCCGGATGGTATTGCAGCCTATCAAGCCAATGGTCAAGATTACTTGGTCATGGCGAATGAAGGCGATTTCCGTGAGGATGATGGTGACCGCTCTGCAGCTAGTTCAGTAGGTGCAACAGGCGATCTCACCAATCTGCGCGTGACCAATACAGACTCATCTGTTGGTAACTTATTTGCAGCAGGCGCAAGATCGTTCTCTATTCGTGATGCCAGTGGCAATATCGTATTTGATAGTGGTGACTTTTTAGACAAAAAAGCGGCCGAATTAGGCATTTACGATGATGCAAGAAGCCGCGACAAAGGAGTGGAGCCAGAAGGCGTGGAGTTATTTACCATCAATGGCAGAACGATTGCTGCGATTGGTTTAGAGCGCACACTAAAATCAGCAGTAGCGTTGTATGACGTGACGGATCCAACCCAAGCCAGCTTTATTGACATGATTGTGACCGATGGTGACTTAGCACCAGAAGGCATTGAAGCGTTTACATTCAATGGCTTGACTTACTTGAGCGTGACTAACGAGACATCTAACACTACTTCGCTATATAACCTTACTGCTGTGCCAGAACCTGAGACTTATGCCATGTTACTTGCTGGCTTAGGGTTAATGGGTGTGAGCGCACGTCGCAAAGCAAACAAATAAACTGTATTGATGCTGTTAAAAAAGCCTCGTATTTGCGAGGCTTTTTTATTGTTGAAATGCAGCTTGTGCCAGTGGTTGAAAGTAATCAGCCATCTTGGACTAAAGATAGATTGTCATTGCAATCAAAGTTTGTTAGATTAGGCTCATGGCTTTAAATAACACTAGATGGGTTACGTTAGCGGTTGCTATTTGCTTTGCAATTTTGCAAGCATTGCAACCGTTTATTCACGCGCATCTAGATACTGAGCACCCCATTCAACACACTGGTTTTCATGAGGGCGATGAGCACGAAGAAGCTTATAGTGTGGAGCACTCAGCAGACCATGCCGTATCAAATATTCCGCATGCTACGCACACAATTTCAGTTGCTTCTGGCATTAAGCAAGATGTTGATGTTAAGTTGCTTATTAATATCCTTGCTGTGGTATTCAGTGTTTGCTTTTTACTCAAGTTACAAGCCACTCAAAAACTCAACCCCGCACTTTTATCAAACCCCAAAGAGTCTCTCAAGCGACGGCTGCCTGCCGCACGCGCTCCACCCCAACGCTAAATTCAATTCGTTGATAGCGTAGTCACCGCTTAGGTGACAGCTATCTGATTTGTATTAGATTTGGGAGAGCATCTTGCTATTCACATTGAAATATTTTATTAAGCCAGTCAGCACAGCGCTTTTGATGATGGCCTTTACCAGCCATTTTGCAAACAGCGCCGAGCATGTAGAACCAGCTTATCCATTAACGCTAGCAGCGGCAATAGACTTAGCGATGCGCGCTAATCCTAGCATTGCAGTTGCAAAGCGTGAGCTTGAAGCGATTGAAGGCGTAAGAACACAAGCTGCGGTTCGGCCTAACCCTACCATTTCTACTTCGATGCAAGATACCCGTAGCGACACCCGCCAAATCTATCTGCAACTCAATCAAGAAATTGAAATGGGAAATAAGCGTGAAGCCAGAATAGAGGCTGCGGATGCTTTCTACCAAAAAGCACTAGCGGCGCTTGAAAGTAGAAAAGCAGAGGTACATGCCAATATAACCAATGCATTTTATGAGGTGTTAGCAGCGCAGGAACGATTAAAGCTAAGCAAGTCCTCTCTGGATATTGCAAATCTAGCATTGGATGCGGCTGCCAAACGCGTGAAAGCAGGTAAAAGCGCACCGGTCGAAGAGACCAAATCCAAGATAGCTGAAGTTGGCGCCAAGATAGAGTTTAATCAAGCCACCAGCCAACTCAACAGCGCACGCAAGCGCTTAAGTGCCTTATGGGGCAATCCATTGCCGGTGTTTGAGAGTGCGCAAGGCAATGTTGAGGAAATTCCGCCTGTTGCGACTTCTGCAGAGCTATCCGCCTTGTTAGAAAATGCACCAGCCATTAGCCTAGCCAAGCTAGAGATAAGCACGCGCGATGGAATGACCAAGATTGAGCGTAGCAAAGCCACGCCCAATATCACACTTAGCGCCGGTGTCATCAATAACCAAGAGCTAGGTGGGCTGAATCAAGCATTGCTTGGATTAACTGTGCCCATACCGTTGTTTGACCGCAATCAAGGCAATCTGCAAGAGGCGGTCAGCCGCCAGTATAAGGCGCAAGATGAACTCGTTGCATTAAGAGCACAGTTGGAAGCCAACCTAGCAACCCATTATGAGCGACTAAGCGCATCAAGACAGAATGCGGAATCGTTACGTAGCGAAATACTGCCTAGTGCTCAAAGTGCATTTGATGCGGCAAGTAAGGGGTTTAGTGCGGGTAAGTTTAGTTTTTTAGATGTGCTAGATGCCCAGCGCACCTTATTTCAAGCCAAATCTCAATATATTCAGGCCTTGTTAGAGGCACATCAAGCTGTTGCTGAAATCGAACGTATTTTAGGTAATCGGGTGATAAATCCAACCCAACGGACACAGGAGTAACACATGCGATTCATACACAAAAACAAACAAATCGTAGCCATTTTTGCGGTGATTGCCATTGGCGTGATATTGGCAATATGGATACTAAGCACTGAAAAACCTAAAGCTATGGATGAAGAGCACGGGCATACAAATGAAAGCATGTCTTCAGCGCCGGATACCAGACCCCAACATGGTGCGCCGGGACACAACCATGAAAAAGACCATTTGCCTTTGCCTACAAGTGATAGCGTGCCACACGATGCGCATGAACATCTGGCACAACCACATGAAATATTAAAGGGGCCACATGGTGGCAAACTCTTTACGCAAGCCGGGTATGGCTTGGAAGTGACTATTTTTGAACAAAACGTACCGCCAGAATTCAGGATATATGCCTATCAAGATGGTCAAGCACTCGCGCCGGAAGCCTCTACCGTCAGCATTGAATTGGACCGATTGGGACGTAAGCCAGAAGTTTTTAAGTTTGAGAAAGAGAATGACTACCTCAAAAGTAATGCGGTGGTTGAAGAGCCACATTCTTTTAAGGTCAATATCACTGCGCAATACAACAACCAACACTATCAGTTTGCTTACGATCAAGTGGAGGCAAGAGTGCAAGTGAGCGACAAGCAACTTACGTTGAATAGTATCGAGGTGCTGACAGCAGGGCCTGCAAGCATTAAGTCTGTATTAAATTTACTGGGCGAAATCAAGCGCAATGCAGACAAAAGCGTACAAGTAGTATCACGCGCCAGCGGTATTGTGGAATCGGTCAATGTGAACGCTGGCGACAAAGTGCATAAAGGCCAAGTGCTGGCCAGCGTGTCTAGCCAAGCCGTTGCAGATATGCGTAGTGATTTATTGGCAGCACAAAAACGGATGGAGTTAGCGCGTACAACCTACATCAGAGAGAAGCAACTCTGGGAGGAAAAAGTCTCTGCTCAGCAAGACTATCTGCAAGCGCAGAATGATTTGCATGAGGCAGAAATTACTGTGCAACGCTTACAGCAAAGGCTGGTAGCCATCGGCGCAAGTGCTAGCAACAAAGGACTCACACGCTATGATATCCGCTCCCCAATTGATGGTGTGGTGACCCATAAGCAAATCAGCCAAGGTCAAGTAGTCAGTGAGACAGATAGCCTTTATGAGATTTCAGACCTATCTACCGTGTGGGCCGAGATGGTGATTTATGCCAAAGACATTAACACGGTAAAGGTAGGCCAAACCGTTACCATTAAAGCAACCGCCTTTGCAGCAGAAACTACGGGCGTGATTGCTTACGTCAGTGCTTTGGTTGGCGAGCAGTCTCGTACTGCGATGGCACGTGTGGTATTAAATAATGCCAATCGTACTTGGCTACCTGGGTTGCCAGTCAATGTCGTACTTGTTTCCGATGAAGTAAAGGTACCGCTCGCCGTATCTGTAGAGGGCATACAAACGTTGCGAGATTGGTCTGTGGTGTTTGGTCGTTATGGTGAATATTTTGAAGCCAGACCTCTGGTGCTCGGTCGGCGAGATGATAAGTACGTTGAGGTGTTGGAGGGTATTCAAGCGGGCGATAAGTATGCGGCAGGTAACAGCTTTTTGATTAAAGCGGATATTGGTAAGGCAGGGGCTAGTCATGATCATTAAATTAGCCACCTTGACGCAAGAAACTATCCAATCGAAGGAGTGCTGCTATGTTTGAAAAGCTGATTCGTTTTGCCATTGATCAGCGTTGGCTCATCATGCTGATTGCATTGGCTATCGCCATAGTGGGTTTCTTTAGTTACAAAGCGCTGCCTATTGATGCTGTCCCCGACATTACTAATATTCAAGTGCAAATAAACACCGCAGCCCCTGGCTATGCACCGCTGGAGGCTGAGCAAAGAGTGACCTACCCAATTGAGACAGCAATGGCGGGGTTGCCTAGATTAGAACAAACGCGTTCAGTTTCACGCTTTGGCTTATCGCAAGTCACCGTTGTGTTTGAAGAGGGTATGGATATTTACTTTGCACGCCAACTCGTCAACGAGCGGATACAACAGGCGAAAGAGAAGTTGCCGGCCGGTATTTTGCCTGTAATGGGGCCCACGTCGACTGGCCTTGGTGAAATATTTATGTGGACGGTTGAAGCGAAAGAGGGTGCTTTAAAAGCAGATGGCACACCGTATACGCCTATGGATTTACGTGAAATTCAAGACTGGATAATTAAGCCACAATTGCGCAATGTGCCCGGCGTCAATGAAATCAATACGGTCGGTGGTTTCGTCAAGCAATACCAAGTGGCACCTTACACAGACCGTTTAATGGCCAGAGGGTTGACACTGAATCACTTGGTGGCGGCACTGGAAAATAACAATGCCAATATTGGCGCAGGGTATATCGAAAAATCAGGTGAGCAGTACTTGATTCGTGTGCCTGGCCAAGTCAGCAGTTTAGAAGACATTGGTAACATTGTGGTGGATACGCAAGCAGGTGTTCCGGTACGTATCCAAGATGTGGCTGACGTGGTGATTGGAAGTGAGTTACGCAATGGCGCTGCCACTGAAAATGGCCAAGAAGTAGTGTTGGGTACGGTGTTTATGCTCACAGGGGAAAACAGCCGCAAAGTATCTGCCGCGGTAGAAGCCAGACTCACGCAAATCAACCAAACCTTACCAATGGGGATTGTTGCAAAAACAGTTTATGACCGCACGACCTTGATCGATAAAGCGATTAATACCGTTAAAACCAACCTATTGGAAGGCGCGTTATTGGTGATTGTGGTGCTGTTTATTTTTCTAGGTAATATGCGTGCAGCCGTGATTACCATGCTCGTCATCCCACTGGCCATGCTCTTTACATTCACTGGTATGGCGGCAGGCAAGGTCAGTGCAAACTTGATGAGTTTAGGCGCATTGGACTTCGGCATTATCATCGATGGTGCGGTGGTGATTGTGGAAAACTGCATGCGACGGCTTGCGCATGCGCAAACCAGTTTAGGCCGCCCACTGACAAAGCAAGAGCGCTTTGCCGAGGTGTTTACTGCTGCGCAAGAAGCCAGAAAACCGTTGGTGTATGGCCAACTTATTATCATGGCCGTCTATTTACCTATCTTTGCGCTTACCGGTATAGAAGGCAAGATGTTTCATCCGATGGCATTTACGGTCGTCATTGCATTGATTGGTGCGATGCTGCTTTCAGTGACGTTTATCCCGGCAGCCGTTGCCATTTTTATCACGGGTAAAGTCGAAGAAAAAGAGCAGGTGCTGATTCGCTGGTCTAAAAAACGTTACTTAACGTTGTTGACATGGGCAATGGTCAATAAGGCCTTGGTGCTGACAATCGCTGTGGTATCCGTGCTATTAAGTGGCTTGTTAGCCAGCCGCATGGGCAGCGAGTTTATCCCCAGTTTAAATGAAGGCGATATTGCGTTACATGCACTGCGTATCCCGGGCACCAGCCTGACACAAGCTGTTGAAATGCAAAAAGAACTGGAGCACACGATTAAAGGCTTCCCACAAGTGGATCGCATATTTGCCAAATTAGGTACTGCAGAAATCGCCACTGACCCAATGCCACCGAGCGTTGCAGATAACTTTATTATGCTCAAGCCCACATCAGAATGGCCTGACCCTAGCTTGACCAAAAGCGCGCTGATTGCACAAATGCAAGAAGCTGTGCAACAGGTGCCTGGCAATAACTATGAGTTTACGCAACCCATTCAAATGCGTTTTAATGAGCTGATATCAGGCGTACGCAGCGATGTAGCCGTCAAAGTGTATGGCGATGATATGCAAGTGATGCATGCGACAGCAGAAGATATTTCCAAAGTGTTATCTAGCATTCAAGGTGGTGAAGATGTCAAAGTGGAGCAGACAACGGGCCTGCCAATGCTTACCGTGAATATTGACCGCCAAAAGATTGCAAGGTTGGGGGTCAATATTGCGGACGTACAAGATGCCATCTCTATTGCAATGAATGGTCGCGAAGCCGGCACCCTATTTCAGGGGGATAGGCGATTTGAAATTGTGGTTCGACTACCAGAAGAGGCTAGGGCGGATATAGAAGCGTTCAAACGGCTACCGATTAACATCAACGGCAAAACGGAGACACCTGTTTACTTGCAGCTTGGCGAGGTAGCCAGTATTGACATTGCGCCTGGTGCAAACCAATTTAGTCGCGAAAATGGAAAACGTAATGTGGTGATTACCGCCAATGTGCGTGACCGCGACATTGGCTCTTACGTGGCAGAGGCACAGCAACGTGTGCAGCAGGAAATAAAAATCCCCACGGGATATTGGATGCACTGGGGCGGGACTTTTGAGCAATTGCAGTCTGCAAGCCAGCGCTTGCAAGTGGTAGTGCCGTTGGCATTGTTATTGGTATTTGTATTGCTTTATGCCATGTTTAATAACTTTAGAGATGGCCTGATTGTATTTACCGGCATTCCATTTGCGCTTACAGGTGGTGTGCTTATGCTGTGGTTAAGAGATATTCCCCTATCCATTTCTGCCGGCGTTGGTTTTATTGCCTTATCTGGCGTGGCGGTACTCAATGGCTTAGTCATGATCAGTTTTATTCGCCAGTTATTGGCAGAAGGAAAACCACTAGACACGGCCATCGAGGAGGGTAGCTTGAGTCGTTTAAGGCCTGTTTTAATTACGGCGCTGGTAGCGTCACTCGGCTTTATCCCGATGGCGATTGCGACCGGCACGGGTGCCGAAGTGCAAAGGCCGCTGGCAACTGTCGTGATAGGCGGTATATGGTCTTCAACATTGTTGACGCTGTTAGTGCTACCTTTACTTTATCGATTGGTTTACCACCGAAGTAAACTTAATTTTAGCTAGGCTGGGGAGTGAGCGCTGTGATGGCTGGGAATATTTGGTTTCTCCCTAAAGTTTTGGCCTGGTACAAGCGCATGTCAGATTCATGCCATAGCTTTTCAAAGTTTTGTGCTACTTCAGTGGAACTGGCTATACCAATGGAAACTGTCAGTGCAATCGGGGTGTCGTGTAACAACCTAAAGGAATATTCCTGAACTGCTAGCCTTAGTCGCTCGGCAATCGCTAGCGCAGCTTCTAAATCTGTTTCTGGTAATAGCACGGCAAACTCCTCACCACCGATACGCCCAACTAAATCATGCTCACGTAATATGTATTGCATTACTTGGCTTAATTGTTTTAATACGTTATCGCCTGATAGGTGTCCGTATTGGTCATTCACCGCTTTAAAATGGTCTATGTCTAGCATAAACAGTGATAGCGGATATTGATAACGCTTAGCACGCGCTAATTCCAAATGGGCTTGCTTCATCAAAAAACGTCGATTAGCCAGCCCGGTCAGATCATCATGGTTGGCTTGCTGTGATAGCTTGTCGATTAAATCAAGACGATCTGTCACATCACGCGCAATACCAACAAATTCAATTAATTCACCCTGTGCGTTAGTTAAGCCTTTTCCCGTCCATTCCAAACGGCGTACACCTCGCGCAGTATTCTCTCGATGTGTAAAGTTGACCGCATAAGGGGGAGTGAATAATTGATTAAAAAACACATCAACCATGGCTCGATCATCTTCTACTACATCCTCTGAGTAGTGCCGTCCTAGCAAGTTGTTAGCTTCAATACCGTTATAGTGCACAAAATGCAGGATTCACATAGGTGTAATGGCCGCTTAAACTCACTTTGATAATGAGGTCTAAGCTATTTTCGACCATGCAACGAAAATCATGTGCTTGCTGATGGGGGTTGGGGTGTGCAGAGGAGGCTGTTGCTGTTTGATGATTTTCCATCTTGGGTAGATCCATATTTCTTCATTTTGTTGGTAAATATCGGCAAGCTTAGCCTATATCTTAAGCACAACTCATGGTATCAAACTTGCATGTGTAGCTTATTTCAGCAATATCAATCAATTTCAATTTGATATTTGCTTTAGATTGCAAGTATGAATATCTGGCAAAAAAGCCCTGCGAAAAGGGCTTTTCAACCTGTATAATGCTTATTTATTAACTGCAGATTTAAGTGAAGCACCTACTGAAAAGCTTACGCGGTTACTTGCAGCAATTTTCAATGTTTCGCCATTTGCAGGATTACGGCCATCGTAAGCAGGTTTATGCGTTACTTTGAATTTACCGAAGCCGATGATGTTCACATCATTGCCTTTTGCTAAGGCATCAGTAATCACAGCCAACACATCGTTTAACGCTTCTTGAGCCTCTTTTTTGTTGCGGCCATTGCTTGCCAATAACTCCACTAATTCTGATTTTCCAATAATTACTTTTTTTTCTGTTGTAGCCATCTGTATTTCCTCTACTTGGTAGTTAATCGTATGAAACCCTATCAAACGGGGTGATGCGACAATAAAGCACAAGTTAGTTAAGGTCAAATAGAAAACTGCATAACAGCGCGCATTTACATAGTTTGCGCATTTATTTACACATTTAAGGAGCATTTCCCGTGACCAACGCACAACGCAGAGCGCTAGCCAGAATGGCTGAATTGAACTCAGCAAGTAACGGCAGCAAGCCTGCGCCAACCCTCAGTAGTGCGTTTAGCCCACATGCACTGGGCGCGTATTATGTTATTTCGGTGGCAACGGTTGGCAAAATCATCAATTTACTAGCCAATGAAATCGAACCGCCCGTTTATACGTATGGAATTACCACCATTCACTTTGAACGGGATACGGATACCGGCCAATGGTTCTGGTTTGATGGTAAGGAAAAGCTATCCCCACGCAAAAACCAGAGCAACTGGCGCTTAGGTAGCAAGATAATATATGACACGCGCGAAGCTGCAGAAGCTGAACTTCAGCGAGTGATGGCAAAAAACGGTGACCGCGTAACCAAAGTACATGATTTGCCAGATGATTTAACGCATTTAAAAAAAATCCGTAGTGCAAATCATCCAGACCGCAACAACCCTGATTCCGACCATGATCTTTATCAAGCAGTGGTCGAGAAAATTGACAGAATGCGTTTGGCGAGTGTTTGAAGCGTGTAGTGAATGTCATCTATATCCTATCCGGCAGAATCCCCAAAGCAGGCCTAACAATGACTTCCTCCACACTAAACCAACCAACTTAAATTAAAAATTAAAAATCACTGCTGTAGTCGCGGTTAGACTTTCATCAGAAAGCCCGTCATTATCTTCAAAGATTTTGTCCCGATTGTGAAATTTCCTCAGCTCTGCTCTAATCGCAACATTATTAGATAGCCTGTAATCAAGATTAGTTGAATAGCTGAATGTTCTAAAGCCATTAGGTGTGTCAGTGGTGACAATCACACCATCTTTGTCTTGGTAATATTCTGCTCTTACAGCCAGACTCAACTTATCCGAGTAGGTATATTTTGCAATCACAATAGGCGTCAACCACACGTTGTAGCGTTTGCTGTTTCTCTCAGTTTGCTCAGCACCAATATCAAACCCTGTAATGAGACCCCATCGATCATTTAATTGATATTGGCCATAAAAATTGTGGAAATAACGCATTCTTCTATCGTTATCTGACTTATCGTTACCAATGAATGAACTGCTATTAAGGGTAATGTTTGCGTTGGGTTTGTAAGTGAGTTGATGGCCGATTGCTGGTGTTGTATTGCCATCTGGCCTTTGAATGCGTTGCCAGCCATTCAATAGTAAGCCACTGGCATACCATTTGCCATCGTCTGAGGTATAAGAAAGCCTTACGCCTGTTTCAAAATAAGGCGAGTTATCCGCCAGCATGCTTCTGGTCAGCGTCCAATTGTCTAAGCCAATGGCACTTTCAAATCCAATGTGTGAGGGCATCACACCTGCATCCAGCCACACGTTATCAGTAAGCTTTAACCCAACATTCGCTTCGAATATCTTTTGTAAGTCTCTAGGCTCTAATACGTAATTAGCGCGCATGTAAGTGCCTGAACCTAAAGCTAAATTGGCTCGCATGCGCTCTGTATTTACACTCGCTTTAATAAGCCCTAGATTAATACTGGGTTTGTCTGTGACATTGTGGCTATAAGTAAAGCCAGGCCGAATATCACCTGTGGGGCGATTAAAATCATGCTGATAGTAGGTTTCCAGATAACCACTTATACGAACATCAATAGGT
>Ga0066478_1000289_pt1 | contig 14154 bp, 12 predicted proteins | sample LakWasM116_HOW13_2_FD_59559 | JGI IMG/M metagenome (GOLD analysis project Ga0066478, IMG submission 59559) | Freshwater sediment methanotrophic microbial communities from Lake Washington under simulated oxygen tension - Sediment Metagenome 116_HOW13 | ecosystem: Environmental > Aquatic >... | reverse complement strand
CACGAAGCCACCGGCAGGGAAAACATCTACATCCGCGGCAGCCTGCTTGGCCTGAGCAAAGCCGTAATCAATCAGAACATTGATGAGATCATCGCGTTTTCAGAGCTGGGCGGCTTTGCAGACATGCCGGTACGCACCTACTCCTCCGGCATGCATCTGCGCCTGGCATTTGCGGTATCAACCATTGTCCATCCGCAGATCCTGCTCATGGATGAATGGCTATCGGTCGGTGATGAGGGGTTCAAGGAAAAAGCCAGTGCACGCATGCAAGCACTGGTGGACAAAACCAGCATTCTGGTAATTGCAAGCCACTCCAAAGAACAGCTGTTACAGGTCTGCAACCGTATCATCTGGCTGGAACATGGCAGAATCCTGATGGATGGCGACGCAAGCCAGGTTGCAGAGATGTATTTCAGCAAAAAGCCCTGATCTTAAAAGCCATCGGCCTGTCTTTTACGGCCATTGGCTGCGGATGGCATTCAAACCAGCTCCTGATATAGCCGGGTATAAGCCTCCGCCATCTTATCAGCCGTAAAGTAATGCCCATAACGTTCTTCGGCTTTGGCGCCCATCTCTGCCGCCTGCTGCGGGTGCTCCCATAAATGCCGCATGGCTTGCCTGAGCGCCGCCGGGTCGCTGGGCGGCACAACCAGACCTGTCTCACCAGCAATATTGATATAGGTGGTGCCGGTGCCAATTTCACTTGAAATCATAGGCTTGCCGAACATGGCACCTTCCAGCAATGAAATGCCGAAAGCTTCGGAACGCAGATGAGAAGGAAAAAGGACGCCGTAGCACAATGTGAGCAAGGCAACCTTATCTTCGTCAGGCAGCAGCCCAAGAAAATGTATATTCTTCACCCCTGATCCGGCAGCCTGCGCCTTTAACTCGGCCTCAATAGGCCCGGCACCTACAATCACAACCGGGTAATCATTCCCTTTTGCCGCTTCGATCAGGATATGCAGCCCTTTGTAATAGCGTAATACACCGACAAATAAGTAAAACCGGCCTGTAAACTGCGTCTGCCAATACTGCAGGCGCTCCGCTGAAGGCTGCGGGTATGAGGCTTTATCAAGACCTATCGGGATCACGCTGACTTTATGCCTGAATTCTGACAGCACATCACTGGTCGCAAAATAATTAGGTGAAGTAGCGACGATACGGTCTACGCTGGATAAAAATCTGCGTTGCAGCGGCCTGTAGAGCCTAAGCAGGTTTTTCTGGCGGATGATATCCGAGTGATAGGAAACCACGCTTGGTTTTTTGACGCGGCTGGCAAAATGCACCAGATCCATGAACGGCCATGGAAAATGGTAGTGAATGATGTCGGCTTCGGCAGCCAGCGCTGCAAATTTACGGAAGCAGGAAACCGAGAACGGCGTAGATGCAAGCTGAAAATCAGTTTTGGCACGACAGGCCAGGTGCCCGTCCATCTGCATGACATGATCATCCGCATGCTCGCTTAAGGAAAGCACCACACTCTCTATGCCGTTGCGATGGCAGCCACGCGCCAGTTGAAAAATGAACTGCTCGACACCGCCCATGGTGTCGGGGTAATAAGTCTTGAAAAAATGCAGAACTTTTATCAAGCCCGATTCCCTGCAGCAAGCTCGCGATAGACCTGCATGGTCTGATCTGCGCATTTATCCCAGCTGAAACCGGCCGCTCGCCGCAAGCCCTTGATGATGGCATCGGTTCTCCAGCCTTCATCTTCCAAGCCCCTGGCGATCAATTGCCGCAACGTCACCACATCATCATGATCACAGGTGAGCGCGGCCTCCCCCACCACTTCAGGCAGTGAGGATGCGTTCGAGCAGACCACCGGCACGCCGCTCGCCATTGACTCAAGCACCGGCAAGCCGAAGCCCTCGTAATGCGAAGGGAACACGAACAATCGCGCACCCGCATACAGATACGGCAGCTCCTCATTCGTGACATAGCCCAGGTAATGTACCCAGCCGGCATCTGCCGCAGCCTTGATGCGCGCATGCAATTTTTCGCTCTGCCACCCATGAAAACCGGCGATCACGAGCGGCCATCTCTGCCGTATGGCTTGCGGCAATGCGGAATAGGCATCGAGCAGGCCGTCAATATTCTTGCGCGGCTCCACCGTGCCTGTAAACAATGTATAGCTACCATATTTCAGGCCGTGGCGTTCCAGTACCGGACTGGCTTCCAATTCACTCCTAGGATGAAAATCAGCCGAACAGGCAAGCGGAATGGCGCGGATCTTATCCAGCGGGTAAGCAAAGTATGATGCAATTTCCGCCCGGGCAGATGCGGACACCGTAATCAGCATCGATGCGCGTTCCATCGCCAGCTTCATCTGGCGCTGCATGAACCTGACACGCTCCGGTGGATGGTACTGGGCAAAAGTAAATACTGAAATATCATGGAAGGTCGCCACGCTGGGGCCGTCGAACCTGGTTAAATAGAAATTAGGGCCATGAAATACCGCATCTTTATGTTTATTCAGCGCATGACGGCTGATAGCATCTTTAATCGCCTTCGCAGCCTCTACCGCAATATAACTCTTACGCAAGCGCTGGTAGAGCCAGCTTTTCATCACCGGCAGCGTTGGTCTATGCAGCGTGGCATGAGCAGCAGCTGCATGCGACGGCAACTCAGACACAAACCTGTCATTGGACAAAAGCAGCAGTTCCAGCGCATCGCGGGTCTGCAGCCTGCTGGCAAGCTCGTAGGTATAACGGCCGATCCCTGTAAGCGGATATTTCACCGGGTCGACGGATAGAATCACTTTCATATTATGCTGCCGGCATCCCCGTGAATGCCTGTTTTAACCACTGCATGTCTGACTTTCAATAAAAATATAACGGCTGCATATTGCCTTAATCACTGCCGAACAGATCACGCGTGAATACCTTTTCGCTCACGTCGGCAAGGTCTTCTGACAGGCGATTGGTCACAATGATGTCAGCCTTGGCTTTGAACTCATGCAGGTCATTCACCACCTTTGAGTGGAAAAACTCTTTCTCCTCAAGCGCAGGTTCGTAGATGATCACTTCTATGCCTTTTGCCTTGATGCGTTTCATGATGCCCTGGATGCTGGAGGCGCGGAAATTATCAGACCCCGCCTTCATGATAAGCCGGTAGATGCCGACAACCTGCGGCTTGCGCTTGATGATGGCTTCGGCAATAAAATCCTTGCGCGTGGTATTGGAGCTCACAATCGCGCGGATCAGGTTCTGCGGCACATTACTGTAATTAGCCAGCAGCTGCTTGGTATCTTTAGGCAGGCAGTAGCCGCCATAGCCAAAAGACGGGTTATTGTAATGGCTGCCGATGCGGGGATCGAGGCAGACACCGTTAATGATCTGCTTGGTATCAAGCCCGTGCGAAAGTGCGTAGCTATCGAGCTCATTGAAATACGATACCCGCATGGCAAGATAGGTATTAGCGAAGAGTTTAATGGCTTCGGCTTCTGTCGGATCAGTGAAAAGCACCTCAACATCCTGCTTGATTGCGCCTTCCCTGAGCAGTTCGGCAAAGATTTCCGCACGCCTGGAGCGTTCGCCAATCACGATACGCGAAGGATGCAGATTATCATAAAGCGCCCGCCCCTCGCGCAGGAACTCTGGCGAGAAAATCAGCTTGTCACAGCCAAGGGTCTGTTGAGTCGCAAGCGTATAACCAACCGGAACCGTGGATTTTATCACCATGACGGCATCAGGATTGATCGCCATCACATCGCGAATGACCGCCTCAATGCTGCGGGTATTGAAATAATTGGTTTCAGGGTCGTAATCAGTCGGCGTGGCGATAATCACGTAATCTGCCCCTGCGTAAGCATCCTGCTTATCCAGGGTGGCACGGAAATTAAGCGGCTTGTTTTTAAGGTAGTCTTCAAGCTCGGGATCAACAATAGGCGACTGCTTGCGATTGATCATGGCCACTTTTTCAGGAATGATGTCGAGCGCCACCACTTCATGGTTCTGTGACAACAATACACCATTAGACATGCCGACATACCCGGTTCCTGCTATCGCTATTTTCATACTTCCAATTTCCCCCAACTAAAAATAAGAACTGTATACCACTCGAATATCTGCTGTTGACGGCTACAGATGCCGAATATCTATTCTGTCACCCAATCAAGCTCCAGGGGGCGTATGCCAATATCATGCCCCCAGAATACGAACTCCTGGACTACGGATATTTGTAACTTGCGCCCTCGCCCGGCCAGCTCTGCATGAACCGGTATCTTTACATTGACGCTGCCATTGGCGGGTATGTCATAAGGCAGGCTTTTACGCGTATCCCAGCCTGATAATGGCTTGCCATCGGCGCCAATCACCCGCCATGACAAACGTACCGGCTTATTCACTGCAGAAGCCGCATATATGCTGTGTTGACCGCTATTTTTAATCGTGACATGCACATAAGGTTTACCTGCCGATGCACCTCGCCCCGCATATTCCAAAGACAGCCGGCTGAGTTCATCCGCACTGTATGCACGGCTGGCAACCGTATAAGGCCGATCCGCAAGCCAATCCGCATCGCAGCCGGTAAAGCCGACCGGCACAATACGATGCATTAAATCCTGATACGCCTTTTTATTATCAAGCTGCCCGGTAAAACCCAGGTACTGCCGGATGCGTAGCGGCAACTCAGCACAGTCATTACCGAACTCTACAGAATAACCGGGCGGATATAAACCACTATATCCATTCAGCGTTGGCAAGCCATGGTTCAAAGCCACCCACATCGCATCGATTTCATCCGCATAGAAAATATCGCCGGCCTGTGCGTAAAACAATATGGCGCCTGGCGGCAAGCCAGTCGGCATGGCTTGTTCGCGGGCTTCCAGCCGGTGACGCCACTCCGCTTTGGAAGACACGACTGGCGCAGTGGCTGCAAACTCAAACACCAGCAGCGGCACCATAACAAACAATGCCATGCGTCGCCAGACCGGATTTGTTATTAACCGTGCTTTTAGCCTGTCTATTGCAACCGCTCCCAGGAAAGCCACCGGAAACAGGAACACCAGAATGATGCGCGTCATGGCACGAATGGCTGAGGCTAACGGCAGCTTACTGAAAACATACCATAAACTCACGCCGCCGATAGAGAGCGTCAGCACCAGCAGCAAAGCCAGTGAGCCGCTCAGCAGCGGAAACGCCAAACCAGTGTTTTGCCTGCGGCCCAGCAGGTAGCCGCCGATCGCCAGCAGCATAGGCACTGCGCCCACAAACATCTGGTGCTCATGGCGCATGGGGAGGCTGGCAAAGATTCCGGATCGCGATGCCCATAGTGTAGAGTAGTCATCCAGGAAATAGCTTTGCAGCCTGGGCATCATGCTCGATATTTCATGCCAGTGCCGCCTGGCGTCATATAGCAGGCTGACCCGCAGATATGGGTAAAACAGCACCGCCGTAAAAAACAGCAGCGCTGCAAAAATTACGGCCAGCCTGATTCGCTCGGCATCAGGCAGTCGACTGAACCGATCCGCAAACACAGTGCTGATCGCTTTAATACCGCCGCTGTTGTCTTTTACTGATCTGTACACATAGACACAAGCCATGGCAGCCAGCATGAGCAATAGAAAAAAACCGATATATATCGTGCAATAAAACTGCCACACCAGCCATGCGGCGGCAGCTGCAAAATATCGCCAGTCTTTTCTCTCCAGGAAATGAATGAACGCTGAAATCGCCAACGGAACACCGAACCTGTAATGCAGCTGGGCATGGCCGGAGTGCGCGGTGACCGGCAATGCAAACGCAAAAATCAAAGCGCCGACAGCAGCGGCAAATGCACTTATGTCCAGCTTGCGCAGTGCATAGTAAGCCGCCAGGTAGTTGGCAAAATAGCCGAACAGATACCATATCTGGAATGCTGTATCTGCCTGGCCGGTAATCGCCCGCGGAAGCAGGTAGGCCGGTGAGGAGCCGAAGTGGTTGTCACTGAACCCCAGGACATAGGGAAACGGATAAAAGAAACTCAAATGCACCAGTGAAGGCGATTTTCCCTGAATATACCGGTAAATATTTTCCAGGAAATAATTGTTCAGCCGGCCATCGCCTATATCGCCCGGCATCAGCAGCATATGATCGAGCTGGGCGTAAGGCACGGCAAGGAGCGCAAGCGCAAAAAAACCCCAGAAAAAGGCTGATTTCCTGATCAAATGCACATGATTAGCCGGCATGCTTCCAATGCTTTTTCAATAGGTCATATTGTGGATTCATATCGTGAATTTCGCTCATCCGGGGTTCATGCTGATGAAGCCCGGGCAGCCCCTGTAAAACCTGGACTCCACCTTGCTGCCTGCCGGCCTATCGGCATGCGTAATCAGTTTCCGGTACGCTGTTCTTAAATGGATTGGTCAGGTCATCCGTATATTGCCCCATCAGCAAGCGCTGCTTTGGCAGCAGGTTCTGGCGGAATGCCCGGCTGAACGATGCGATCTTTTTACCTTTTTCAGTCAGCGTTACGCACCCATGTTCGATCCGGATCGTACCCGAGGCCAACTGTTCAGTCAGCCTCACATCCACCAGACGGTGCTCTTTGACATACTCTTTGGTAAAAACCTGCTCAAAGCTGTCAAGCCTGATCCCGCCGCCCCGCTGCTGCAGTTTCTCCAGTATATAAAACGACAGCGAACGGTCAATGACCGTAGGTACCGAAATAGCAAACGCGTAACCTGCAAGCAACCAGATAATCACCAGCTGCGTTTTCTCAAAATGGTTGAATCGCTGAAAACCGCTGGCGGTGAACAGGATGACGCCGGCAAGCAACGCTGCCAGCAAGGCGTCAGCGATTGCCGCATAGAAAACGACATCGACACTGAAATAGCGGATGTGTACGTAGTAAATAAACAGCAGCAAGGTGATAAACACAAGCGTTGCCATAGCGGCATGTATCAGTTTCATACGTTGAATACCAGTTTTTTGTTGCCGAAATAGCTCAGCGACACCTGAAAGGCCGTGGCAATCAGGAACCCTGCCCGGTAGTCGAATCCCAGCCAGTCTGTCCACACCAGCAGCACAGACCCATGCACGAGGGCGATTGCCGCATACAGGCTGCTGAATTTCAATGCCTGGGGCAGCATGGCTTCATCAGTACGGTTAAAGACGAAATAACGGCTGCCGAGAAAAGATGCCGCAATGCCCACCATGGCCGCAGCCAGGTTGGCCGCACCGGCAGACTGCATGCCAAGCACATGCAGGTTATACGAGAGTGCGCCATAATGCACCGCAGTTGCGACAAGGCCGTTGATGGCATAACGCATCAATTCTTTAGCATGACTGTTCATGACTGATGCACACCATTACCTGTTTCTGTAACGCTCGCAATAAAATCCTGGTAGGCCAGCGCCGTCGTGACGGTTCCGCTGCGGATCACACCGGTCAGCATCAAGGTCATCAGCGCCAGTGCGCCGGTTTGCAGCAGCATTAAAACCAGTATGCCAAGGGCTACTGAGAACCAGCCCGGTGTTGAGAACCCAAGCAGTTTGAGTATGATCGCAGCAACAGCGCCAATCACGGAAAACGCGGCAATCACGGCACAGGCGATGCCCACGCGCACAAGCACATCCTCCGCAAACACCATCAAGCCTTTGAATCCATGCAGCACCAGGCCGACAAAGTTCATTTTCGATTGCCCGGCATAACGCTCCCCGCGATCCAGCGGGCAAACTGCGGTACGCAATTTTGAGGCCAGCACGGCGCCTGCAATATGAATCGACAGTTCCTGCATCGCCACCAGCCGCTTCACGGAACTGGCTTTAAGCGCCATAAAGTTACCGAAGCTGATGGCGCGGCCGGTCATCATGCTGAAAAACACCTTATACACCGCATAAAAAGCTTTGAAACGGAAAGTTTCCACGCGGCTTTTGCGTTGTGCCACCACCAGGTCAATGTCATCGGCTTCAAGCTGCTCAAGCAAACTGGTGATGGTGGCAGGTACGTCTTCACCATCCGAATCCATGACCACCACACGCTGCCCGGCCTGTATGTATTCCGAGACATAACCGAGACCGATCGCAATTGCGCGCTGGTGGCCTACATTACGCCGCAGTTTCAGCACCACGCCATCAATACCCGACTGCTCGAGGCTGGCGATATCCAAAGGCTGCTTCACCGAACCATCGTCCACCGCCACGACAAAAACATCGCCCTTGAACTGAACCGACAGCTCCTTGAACAAGCGGCTGCTGGCTTCAACATCTTCATAAACGGGCGTCACGACTATCAGGTTATGCCGGGTCAGTTTCATCGTGTCAGGCATTCCCTGAAATAAGCGATTGTTTTCTGCAAGCCTTCCTCAAGCGCAACTTGCGGCTCCCAGGCCAGGGTATTCCTGGCAACGGTAATATCAGGCTGACGCTGTTTCGGGTCATCCTGCGGCAATGGTTTCAATATCAGGCTGGACTGTCCGCCGACCATTTTCAGTATGGTTTCTGCAAGCTGCCTGATCGTGAATTCCTTGGGGTTGCCTATGTTGATCGGCCCGGTCACTTCATGGTCGCTCGCCATCATGCGCAAAAAGCCTTCAATCAGGTCATCTACATAACAGAAACTGCGGGTCTGCGATCCATCGCCGTAAATCGTAATATCTTCACCGCGCAAAGCCTGCACGATAAAGTTGCTGACCACACGGCCATCATTCGGATGCATGCGCGGGCCATAGGTATTAAAAATCCGCACCACTTTGATATCCAGGTCATGCTGCCGGTAGTAATCAAAGAAAAGCGTTTCGGCGCAGCGCTTGCCTTCATCATAGCAGGAACGGATCCCTATCGGGTTCACATGCCCCCAGTAATCCTCTTTCTGCGGATGCACTTCAGGATCGCCATAAACCTCGCTGGTCGATGCCTGGAGGATTTTAGCCTTGGTTCTTTTAGCAAGCCCAAGCATGTTGATGGCACCGAGTACGCTGGTTTTTGTCGTCTGCACCGGATCCCACTGGTAATGCACCGGCGAAGCCGGGCATGCCAGGTTATAAATCTCGTCTATCTCGATATAAAGCGGAAATGTCACGTCATGGCGCATCAACTCGAAATGCGGATTTCCGAGCAGGTGTACTATGTTGTCTTTGGTGCCGCTATAAAAGTTATCGACACAGAGCACATCGTTACCCTCTTTCAGCAGACGCTCACACAGATGCGAGCCCAGAAACCCGGCCCCCCCAGTGACCATCACTCTTTTTCGGTTAGAAACACGCATTCAATACCCCTATAAAATTAACCTGGTTTTCCCACGCATCATGCAAGACCGTTATTGGCTTTGAAGCCGATTGCTCCCACCATGCCAGTATAGCTAAAGCAGCTCGCTTACCAGAAGCGTAGCGACTGTAAGGTCGGCACTGGTACCCGGATTAATGCCGCGCTGTTTGAGCGACGCATCCCAGTCCAGCAGTTTTTTCTGCACCAGCTTAGGGTTTTCAGCGGCAAGATGCAACTGCTCAAACACCGAAGCTTCCTGCATCAGGCTTTCCGCAAAGGCGGCACCGTATTTACGCACGACATGCGTATCGGGGTAATGCGCCAGGAAAGACAGGTACAAAGCCGTGGCCGACCATGCAGGATTGCCCCATTTGATCAGCGCATCGGCGTAACGCGTTATGCCAAACGCCATGATATCCTGAAAACTGTTGGCATATTGCCATGAAATGCGGTCCCGGCCCTGGGCAGAACGCATCATTTCCAGCAGGCTGACTCGCGGTTTTTCATGCACATCATACTGGTCAGCCGTACCTAGTCCCGCCGGGCTGGCCAGCACGATCGCTTTTGACACGTATTCCGCATCACTGACCGTCAGCGCAGACAAGGTCTGGTTCAGGCACTGTGCCAGCGATTGGCTGGCGGATACACGCATGGCTGCTTCGATGATCGGCGCACACAGCAGCAGCACGCCCAGGTTGGTGTTCTGCCCTACCGCCTTTTTTGTGGCTTCCGCCGCAAGGAATATACGTTCACCGAGGGTCAAGCCGGCACGCGTGATAATTTCAGCCGTCACATCGGCACTCAAGATAAAATCCTGTACCGTCATGCCGTGTCCATCGGCAAACGCATGGACGTTACCGGGTTTTAGCGCCTGCAGCTCCCCCATGCAGGCAGCCTTGTAAGCGGCAGCTAATTGTAATGGGGTGAATTTTCCTGATTCCACGAGTCTTCCTTATCGCCACACCTATCTACTTGCCGTAAATGCCGGATTGATGTAAAAAATCATCGACCAGCACTTCAGCAATATTAAAATCCGTCACACCCTGCAAGCCACGCCAGGCTGGGATACTGTTCACTTCAAGTACTTGATAGCCGCCATCTGCGGCCTGGATGACATCCACGCCGCAGTAGTCGATATCCAGCGCCTGTGCCGCCTTTAAAGCCAGCTCCTGCATCTGGTGATCAGGCTGTATCGACTCGCAGCGCCCGCCGGAGGCTACATTGTTCACCCAGCTTTCACCCAGGCGCTTCATCGCGGCAATCACCTTGCCGCCCACTACAAATACACGATAGTCGTGCGGCTTATCTGTCGTTTCTATGAATTGCTGCAGATAATAGACGCCATCCACATATTGCTGCATAGGAACCGGCAGCGGTTCATCGGCCAGCAGTTTACGCACCCCCTGCCCCTGCGAGCCGAACAAGGGCTTGAGCACCAGCGGCTGCTGTCCCGTCATCTGCCGCACAGCGGCTATCTGTGCCCTGGACTCACACACCCAGGTAGCAGGGGTTGCCACGCCATGCATACGCAGCAGGAAACTGGTCATCGCCTTATCCACGGTACGCTCGATAGCCTGCGGATGGTTATACACGCGCACGCCCAGCCTGCTCAGCATATGCAGCACATTCAGGCGCGTAATCACCTGCTGCATGGTGCCGCCCGCAACGCCGCGCACAAAAGCTGCCTTGGGCAGCACATCCAGGCCGGGGATAGTTATTTGCGGTGCAGGCTGCGACAGGTCAATGATACAGTCCTGCAATGAAACAAACACGGTTTCAATGCCACGTCCGGCAAACGCCTGCCTCAGCTGCGCACCTTGCCAGCCGGGTTCATCGGTAAAAATCGGGATTTTCAATCAATCGATCCTAAAACCAGATAGCCGCAGATGAATGCAGATGCACGGGTAAAAACACTAAGGTCGCCCCTGTGAATTTCAGCAAAATCATCTGTGTTTATCTGCGTGCATCTGCGGCTAAAATTGTGCTTAAAGCTCAAGAGAACGACAGGTTAATCAAATCGGCATTCAGATAGCCGCCTTCAAACGCATAGCCGGTATCGATGTTGGTAACGGTCACTTTAGCGGGGCTGAACAGCATCGGGTCAATTTTATAGAAATCCATTTCATAAAACTTGAACACTTCGGCAAAAGTCTTGCCGTAATCTTTTGAAGCACTGCTCGGCAGGTCTGCTGCCAGCCTGGCCGCAGACGCATCATCGCCGCGCACTTGTAGATGCACATCCCCACCGAACAGGATCGCATCATTGGTACGTCCCATCGCGGTCATGAAATCTTTGGCGACTGGCGGCAGGACGGCCAGCCCGGTGCCGCTGACAATATTTTCCAGCGGGAAATGCAAGGTATGCGCTTTATGCAGCGCGACTTCCAGCACACGGCCGACAATCTGGACCACACCGGCAATACTGGTAGTTGGCGTTAAGATCACGGTCAGGTTTTCAGCAGCGACCTTAGTGTCGCGCACGATCTTTTCAATCACCTGCACTGGCGGCACTTTATCGGTTTCGAGCACGATACAGGTGCTGGCGGCGCTATCCGCATAAGCCAGTTCTTTGAACAGATCTTCGCGCTGCGCCAAGGCACGCGCCGGCCCTGAGCCCAGTGAAAAGAATTTTTCATGGCTAAGTGCCCAGCCGGCATACTGGCTGGCAAGGCAGGCCAGCACAGGCTCAGCCGAAGTGACCGCGATGGCTTCGTTCCAGCCTGTAAAACGATGGTCTGCCTGCAAGGCCACGCTGCCCAGGCCGCCCATGCATATTTCAGCGATCAGCCTGCCCGCTTCGGCACTGCCTGCATGCTGAATACCGGCATCCACTATGGTGCAGCCTGTTTCATGCCTGGAAATGCCAAGCTGTAATGTATCCGCCTGCTGCAATAACCGGTTAACCAAAGGCACGGCAAGCTGGTTCACGCTTGCCTGTTTTATTGATGATGGTGATGCCTGTGTGTTCTGCACGTTTTATCCTTTTTTACTGCCAAATGATTGGATTGAGAAATATGATTTTAAAAAAACCGTCTTAGAGATCATTACTTAGAGATCATTATTAGAAACATTCGTTAAATTAAAGGCCTTGCGCTGAGGTGCACCTGAAACCATTCGCACCGGCAGTTCCATTAAGTGATTGTAATAAACTTTGCATCGTTTCTACCCTAGCCTGCACTAATTTTTTCGCCGCATCAGCGCTGCCGGCACTGGCAAGCACCGTACATACAGGCTCACCAGCAGGTACGGACAGGCGTTTTTCATGGCATGCCGGTATATCCGTCACCCAATCCGGCCATGACACCGGCGCAGCAAGCTCCAGCGCCGCCGCCGCATACACAATGGCATGCGCGTTATGCTGCCGGGCGGGCTGATGCATCTGGGGCTGGTCATATGGATTCTGGTCATGCGAACGCTGGCTATGCAGGTTCGGGCTATGCGTTTTCAGGCATGCCTGCACATGCCGCGCAAACAGCCCGCTCGCAGCATCGCTGTATAAATCCACGGTTGCGCTTAAGCGGGGGTTGATCTCGAGTACAAACACCGGGCTGTCAGCCGTTGCGGCAGCATCTGCATTGGCTGTTGCCACTATCGCATCCATGCTGTTGAGGCCTGTCAAACCAAATTCACGCGCCAGCATCTCCGCAACATGCATCAGCTGCTCCCGGACACCGGGCGCCAATACCGGATTGCTGACCGCGCCGCCGTAACGATACGGGGCATGAACTGCCGGGCTCAGCCACTGCTCGTTAAAACCGATGATTTCCACACCATGCGGATTGGCTAAGAACAATAGCGATACCGATTGACCGTCAATCCTGCGCTGGTAGTAATCATTGTCAGCCAGCACAGGCCGCAACTGGTTGACATTGCGGATGTGCGTGCCGCCACAGCCGCCCCCGGACTTTATCAGGTAATCATGCGGGCACGGTTCGGGCAGTGAGTGACGCACGTCGGGGTGCCGGATGCTGAGCCGCTTTAATGCCGCAAAAAAAGTAGCCGGGTGCTTGACTGCGGCCACCGTATCGGACGAGTTACCGATCAGCGGCAGCTTTTCGGATAATCTTGCCAGCAGCTGCGGCTGGCCCTCAAAGCCGCTGCCGTAGGCAAAACCGATATAGCGGCTTAAATCCAGGCCATCAACCGCCGCCATCAGCGCTTCGGCATCAAAACCATGGCGGCCATACGCAACCGCTACCGATTTTTCGGCCAGTGCAGCAGTCTGCACGTCGGCAAAAGCGTCAATTGCCGTAACGGCATAGCCAGACCTTGCGGCAGCCTCTACGAACGGGCGCGCCGACAGCGCGATGATCAGGACTGATTGTTTGATAATTCTCGTGCCAGGTTGAATGCCGCCATGAACTCAAGATACTTGATCTTCTCCTGGACCTGATCCTGCGGCAGCATTTGCTTTAACAACGCATGCTGGGTTGCATATTTAAGCTGGCCGATCGCCAGCGCGCCAATGCCGAAAATACCGGTACCGGCAAGCTGAACACCATCATGGCTCACATCCACACCCTCCACCCCGCTTGGTAGCACAGCGTTCACATCCGCCGCGATTTTAAGGCGCCTGGATTGTGTCAGCTGCTGCAGGCTAAGCACCTGCACTCCAGCCGCCGCCGCGCAGACTACAATATCCGCCTGCGCCACGATAGCGGTTTTCTTTTCATCGCTGCTGCCGTCAACCACTTGCAGGCTGATCTGGTATTCGCTGTTCCAGGCCTGGGCTTTTGCTTCAACCCTTGCGACCGAGTTATGCGCAACCAACTGCACATTCGCGCCCTGTTTCGCCGCTATGATGGCGGCACAGCCACCTACCGGACCAGTGGCACCGAACACGCTCAGTGTTTTACCGCTCAAGTCTTCGCCGAATTTGGCTTTCAGGTGCGTTTCAACCTTGGCGATCATCGCTGCGGCGGTTGTGAATGCGCCGGATGGGTCAGCAAACACCGAGCAGGCAAATGGGG
>Ga0066478_1000288_pt1 | contig 14174 bp, 15 predicted proteins | sample LakWasM116_HOW13_2_FD_59559 | JGI IMG/M metagenome (GOLD analysis project Ga0066478, IMG submission 59559) | Freshwater sediment methanotrophic microbial communities from Lake Washington under simulated oxygen tension - Sediment Metagenome 116_HOW13 | ecosystem: Environmental > Aquatic >... | reverse complement strand
AGGCGGGCCTATTGTGGGTGCCGCTGCATTTGTTGCGCAAAAGATACTAAAAGATCCCTTTAACAAAATTGCCTCGACCGACTATGTCATTACAGGCACATGGGACAACCCACAAGAGATAGAATCAAAGAAAGATGCGCCACAAAAACAGGACATCTTGAACACACGTTAATTGCTAGCAAAGAAAAACATCATGGAAAGTAAGCAAAAATTAAAGACTGTTAAAAAAGACGCTATGTTTAAAGTGGCTGCCGTTCAAATGGCATCAAGCCCACACGTCTCGTCTAACTTGGTTGAAGCAAAACGCTTGATTGAATTGGCCGCAAAACAAGGTGCCAAAATTGTGGTACTGCCAGAGTATTTTTGTATCATGGGCAACAAAGAATTCGATAAAGTCACCGTACGTGAAAAACCGAACGATGGCCCTATTCAAACTTTTCTAGCCAAAACTGCCAAACAATACAAAGTATGGATTGTGGCTGGCTCGGTTCCGCTGGTCAGTAATTTCCCTAATAAGGTTAGAAACAGTTGCTTGGTCTATAACGACAAAGGCGAGCAAGTTGCACGCTATGACAAGATCCATCTGTTTGGTTTGGATTTGGGTACAGAACATTATCACGAAGAAAACACCATTGAATCCGGTGATCAAATTGTCACGGTTGAGACGCCTTACGGCAAAATCGGTTTGTCTATTTGTTACGATTTACGCTTCCCGGAGCTGTACCGTGCCATGGGTGAAGTCGATATGATTATGGTGCCCTCTGCGTTTACAGAAACCACCGGCAAAGCGCACTGGGAAAGTTTAATACGTGCGCGCGCCATTGAAAATCAGTGCTATGTTGTCGCCTCAGCACAGGGTGGTTACCATTTATCCGGGCGTGAAACCCATGGCAATAGCATGATTGTAGACCCTTGGGGCGTGGTGCTAGATCGCTTACCACGTGGTTCTGGCGTGGTGATTGCCAATATTAACCGTGAGTATTTGAGTAGCCTGCGCCAAAGTTTGCCTGCGCTCAAGCATAAAACCATTAGAGCCATTTAATGGCTTTCATGATGGCGCATCAGGTGGATATTCCACTGCGCCATGCATGCTGCCTTGTTAATATGTGTGTTATTTTATTAGAAGTCCATTTGTAAGAAGCAAACCATGAGCACACGCACAGACCAGAGCCATCTGGAAACAGCACAGGAACTATTACTCAGACCCACCGGTATCGATACTTCATCGCTACAAGGGGTGCTGGGACAAATGATGTCGCACCAGGTAGATTATGCCGATTTGTATTTTCAATACAGTCGTAGCGAATCCTGGGGCTTGGAAGAAGGTCAGGTCAAGTCAGGCAATTTCAGCATCGATCAAGGCGTAGGTGTGCGTGCAATCAGCGGTGAGAAAACCGCCTTTGCTTATTCAGATGACATTAACCTGCCAGCCTTACTTGAAGCAGCGAATGCCACCAGATCAATTGCGGCATTGGGGACAGAGCAAACGGGCAAAACCGTACTGACACGCCAAACGCCTTCCCTTTACTTACCACAAGACCCGATTGCCAGCCTCAGCGCAGATGCTAAAGTGAAATTGCTTGAGCGCCTAGAACAGTTTGCCAAACAAATCGATACGCGTGTGACACAAGTCATGGCCTCTATTGCCGGTGAGTATGAGGTTGTGATGGTAGCGCGCAGCGATGGTTTGATGGCTGCGGATGTGCGCCCATTGGTACGTATTTCCGTGCAAGTGATTGCAGAACACAATGGCAGACGCGAGCAAGGTTCTAGTGGTGGTGGTGGTCGTTTCGATTACAGCTACTTTACCGATGAAGTCTTGCACGATTACGCACAAAAGGCTGTGCATCAAGCCTTGGTGAATTTAGATGCACGCCCTGCCCCTGCGGGCAGCATGACGGTAGTACTTGGCGCAGGCTGGCCTGGTATTCTGCTCCATGAAGCGATTGGACACGGCTTAGAAGGTGATTTTAACCGTAAAGGCAGTTCAGCTTTTAGCGGCATGATCGGCAAACAAGTAGCGGCCAAAGGCATCACGATTGTCGATGACGGCACCATTGCCGACCGTCGTGGTTCGCTGAGTATGGATGATGAAGGCAACCCGACTAATCGCACTGTGTTGATTGAAGATGGTATTTTGCGTGGCTACATTCAAGATGGTCTGAATGCAAGATTAATGGGCATGCCCTTAACCGGTAATGCCCGACGTGAAAGCTATGCACACATCCCCATGCCGCGCATGACGAATACCTACATGATGAACGGCGACAAAGATCCGCAAGAGATTATTAAATCTGTCAAAAAAGGCCTGTATGCTGCTAACTTTGGTGGCGGTCAAGTCGATATCACCAGTGGTAAGTTTGTATTCAGTGCCGCCGAAGCGTACATGATTGAAGATGGCAAAATCACCTATCCGGTAAAAGGAGCCACTTTAATAGGTAACGGTCCGGATGTGCTCACACGCGTGAGTATGATTGGTAACGATATGGCCTTAGATTCAGGTGTGGGCACTTGTGGCAAAGAAGGCCAAAGTGTGCCGGTAGGCGTTGGGCAACCCACGCTTAAAATCGATGGCTTGACAGTGGGAGGCACTGTTGAATAGGATGTAAACAAGTAGCAGACACCGATGACTTAGGACAAAGGAGAGCACGATGGCAACAGCAAAAAAGGCATCTGAGGAAAAAGCAAAACCAAAAAAAACAGCAGCTAAACCAGCTGACAAGGTAAAAAAGGCAATTGTAGCTAAACCTAAAGCAACAGCAGCTACCAAGAAAACCAGTTCAGCATCCAGCTCGACCAAGGCAAAAAAAATCGGGGATGCTGATCGCTATAGAATGATAGAAGTAGCTGCCTACTATATTGCAGAGAAGCATCACTTCTCAGGTAACACAGCAGATTATTGGATACAAGCAGAGCAAGAAATTAACGCGAAATATCCCAAATAAAAAAGGCGCCTTGAGCGCCTTTTTTAATATTGCATGTCACCAAAGTGACTGATGATTACTTCATTACGCGGTTACGGTATTCACCGGTACGCGTATCAATCTCAATTTTGTCGCCTTGGCTTACAAATAATGGTACTGGAATTTCAAAACCGGTAGCAATTTTCGCTGGTTTCATCACTTTGCCTGAGGTATCACCCTTCACTGCTGGCTCGGTATAAGTGATTTCTCGCACCACAGTGGTTGGCAACTCGATAGAAATCGCTTTACCGTCGTAAAAACGCACTTCGCATGGCATACCATCTTCCAAGTATGGCAGCGCGTCTTCCATAAACTCAGCATCCACATCATATTGGTTGTATTCAGCATCCATAAATACATAGGTAGGATCTGCAAAGTAAGAGAAAGTCACTTCTTTTTTCTCTAACACAATCACATCAAATTTATCTTGTGCTGCGTATACGTTCTCGCTCGGTGCCTCTGTCAGCAAGTTTTTCATTTTCATTTTAACGACAGCAGAGTTACGGCCAGATTTATTGTATTCGGCTTTAACGATTACCATCGGATCGTTGCCAATCATTACCACGTTACCCACGCGAAGGTCTTGTGCGATTTTCATAATATTGAGTTAGAAAAATAAAATTTTAGAAGCGCGCATTATACGCAATTTTTACAAATTATTGCAAAAAATCACCAACTTAGAAGCCAAATCGGTTTGGCTAAAGAGCGTTCGACTCGCCTCTTGAGTGGCCGCGTTAATCGATGACCATGCCGCTAGATAGTCATCCCAAACAGAAGCCTGAAACGCTGTATCCTGCCAAGCCATATGCATGGCTTGGCTGACATTCAGAGCTGTTATTGGCATGCTCTGATAATGTTGCGCTAAAAAGGCTTTCAGCTTAAGCACATGCGCGCCCTCTTCTTGCAGATAAGGCTGCCAAACAAATGGTTTTCCAGCCCAAATGGCACGTACCCAGCTATCTTCACCCCGCACAAAATTAATGTCACAACGCGTGAGCAATTGGTCGTAATCGGCTTGTGATAAAAACGGTAACACCTCTACCGTTAATGCACCATGGCTTACCATTTGGCCAACCTGCAACGATGTCTTTCCAAAAAAATCAGCGACTTGAGGCAAAATCGTGGTGGAAGGCACATAGCAATGCACAGGCTGCTTACCTTCTGCAATTGCACTAAGTAAACTTATGATAGGAGCATGCGGGTAACAAAATAGCGAAACTTTGCACGTATTTACAGCTTGCTCAGCAGGCGGATGCAAAACGGGCGGTGGTATGTGGCGCTCACGAATCAGCCCACCTGTAGCTTGTGTAAACCCTGGAAAATAAAAGTGGCGCACCATACCATTTGCCTGCGGTGAGGTCTTGGCATGAAAATCTTCTGCCCAAGCTTCAGCCGTCAGATACTCTAGGTTCACCCATCTGGATTGCTGTTGTTGCATAGCGGCAATGTATGCTGGTGGCAAGCCACAAGCAAAAGCCTCAATGACCATGTCTGCCGCATCAGAGAAATCTGCATCTGCACACCAATGCATCACACGGATACCGTCTACCCGCTGTTCAGTAGCCGCCAAGGTGAGTGAAGGTATCAAGCGTTGCGCCACTTGCAAGTCATCCACCCACAGGCGAATATCCAATTGATGCTCGGATTGGAGCTGACGTGCTAGACGCCAACACACGCCAATATCGCCAAAGTTATCGACGACCTTGCAAAAAACATCCCAGCGCTGCGTCATATCAGATAAGGTCAATCCCAAAAGTTTTTAAAACCATAGCATAAACACCAAATATGCCGATTGAAATCGCCAGACTCAGAAATAAGCTCAGCCAGAAATTGTATCGGGTTAAAAAATACGGCACCAACAAAAACATAGGTAAGGTTGGAATGACATACCAGAACGTGTAATAAGCGTGATTTGAAATTTTAGCAATCGGCTGCTGCTCATAATTTAACCAGATCAAAGTAAATACTGTAACAAATGGTAAAGCTGCTATTAACCCACCCAGTTTATCGCTCAGCTTAGCTGCTTCAGATATTACCAAAATCAAACCAGCCGTCACTAAGTACTTTATCAAAAAATACATTGCGCCCCCCTTTAAATACCTAACTGCTCAATACAGTTAGATATTAGCGATTGTTTATAAAATAATCGGTGCTACAAATGCAAAAAAGCCGCCTACCAGAAATATCAGTACCGAAAACACGTAAACACGCCATGAAACTTTACGCGCTTTCATACATGCGGCTGCCAGCGCAGAATCGACTGGGCAAGGTAAGCTTCTAGCACGCCATTGCAGCACGCCTGAGACTATCAACATGCATGCTGCAAAAATAAACACCACGACTTTATGCTCCGAAAACCACACAAGCTGCGGTACATTGGCGACTAGGCTCGACATTGCAGCGCCTGCACCAATGCCTACCAGCAGTGCAGGTAAGGCGCAACAAATCAGCGTACCGCCACTGGTGAATAAGGAAAGCACTGAGGCTGCTTTGGTATGCTTGAGATGCGTCATCTCAGGAGGATGCGCTGTCATTTATTTGACTCCTTGCTTGGATTCAATCTCTGCCTTGATATGCGCTACTGGATGATCCGTGATTTCAATTGCAGTCACATCATAACCAGCATCCTTAATCAGATCTTTCACTGTACTCTCCGGCAAGGTTTGGCCTTCTTTTAGCTCAACCGCGACAATGCGCTGCTTTAAATTGACGTACACATCTTTGGTTTGTGATAGCCCACGCATCTTTTTCTCGATGCCTTGTGCGCAAAACGCGCATACCATGCCATTGACTTTTGCTTGGATAGTTTGGGTTGCAGCCATGGCCCATTGACTGAACAATACAGTTGAAACAAGTAAAACAATGCTTAATTTTTTCATGATAAATGCCTTCAAATTTGCGAATTAAAATATATACATAAAGTTGAAACGTGGTTCACGTGCGTTATTCACACCCGCCTCAACAAAGAAGTTTTTGTTAATCAAACGTAGCATGGGGGTGACTTCTACTTTGTCTGATAAGCCGTTCATATTGCGTGCCTCAACAATTAACCAAGGCTGTGTCTTATCGTAATCGGTTTCGTAAAAGGAGAAGCCAGCGCGCGCACTGGTAAAGTCGTGGTTGATATCGGACGCGCGATAAAAGCGATGTGTCGCTGCGAAGTAAACACGCGTGGTTTCATAATCAAACTGAATACCAGGCGTAATCATGACCTTGCTAACATCATGATGTACACCTTCTTGCTTGTCTTCCCCTTGCAGCGCCCCTACTCCACCAATAAACCATACATTGGCTTGTGCATGCGGCAAGTTCCATCGCTGCAATAAGCGTGTGTATATCACCTCTTCCAACGTGCGGGTTTTGGTTTTATCGTCTGCGCGCATATAGGTTGCGCCCACGCCCAATGCATCTCGAGGGGTGATGGCGTAGTTAATAAACGACTCACGCCAGTGATTATTGAAATCGCCCATGGCCATATAGGAATCGTTAAATCCCATCGGCCCGGCAATGACATATTGACTCGTCATCAGGGCTGCGGCAGTTAGCCACAGCCTTGTTAAGACTTCGAAAAACATAGATTTCCTTTCTATCAAGTAACAGTCACGTCCATGTATAGACGTGACAAGGCTTTACTTAAGAAAGGAATATAGGGGGGCGTTGTAGGCTAGGTAAGGTAATGGAAGCGTATGAAAAATGTGCTGAGCCGATTAATGCAGTGACGCTAGGTAACATGGCTGCTTTATTACGCATGGTTAAAGCTGCAATCGCGCACAAATTTGTACATAAAGTATTGCAACTGGTTTTACATGGGGTGGTTGAGGACTTACCATGGTCTGCGGCTGCATCAGCATGCCCACTGGCCTGCGCCATGTGTGCATGACATGGCATTGCATGTGTTTGCGCTTGAGTCTGCTGCATTTGCTGTATTTGCATCGTGCTATTGCACACCAACATATTTGCCGCAGCAATACCCTGTAGCGGCATAATCAGCAGCAGGACATAAGCAAACAAACGTGAAAAGCGAATCAACATGGCGGATATGATAACAGTCTATGTATTAAGTTCAATGCAGAAGTATTTGTTAAATGGCTGGTTAATAGTGAATATCAATCACTTCAAACGCTTCTTCTGCTTTGGGGGTCGCTACACGTACGGTATCACCAACACTTTTACCTAACATGGCTTTGGCTAATGGCGATATCCAGCTGATATAGCCTTTGGTCGGCTCGATTTCATCTTTGCCGACAATGCGATAGATATGCTCGCTATCATCCTGTAGATTGAACAAGGTCACCCATGCGCCGAAAAACACTTTCTCTAAGTGCTGCTGCAAGCTGCTATCGACCACCTCGGCTAAGTCCATACGCCGCATTAAATGGCGGCAACGGCTATCAATCTGACGTAATCTGCGTTTGCCGTAAATATAGTCACCATTTTCACTGCGATCACCATTGCCAGCAGCCCAAGATACGGTGCGCACCACTTCTGGCCGCTCTACTTTGTACAACTGATGAAACTCTGCTTGTAAGGCAGCGAAACCCTCTGGTGTGATGTAATTTTTCTCGTCGCTTGCTGCCATAGTTACTGAGGTTCGTTTTTCTGAATCATCTCGATTTGCGGAGTATCCAACAGCTCAACATCGCTCACAAAATGCGGTGTCTCGGCAAAGCAAGAACTCGGCACACCCAAATGCTCTTCATAAATTAAGCGTACGCGCTTACCCACGGTTTCATTGATACGTTGCGCGACTTTTTCATCACGCACGGAAAAAAAGAACTTTTCTGCTTGCGTGCCTGGCATGGAAACCAGCACCAGTTCACCTTCATAAGTTTTACACACCCAACCCTTTAATGAGAGCTTTTGCACGTACCCTGCGCGCTCACCGGATGAATAGACCCATGTCAATGTTGCCCATGTGTAGAGTGCAAATAATGCAATGGGTATCACAATCAGACCAATACTGTATTTCAAAAACTTTGCCAAACCACCCAACATATCTTCCCTTTCAAGCACTTTCTTTGATAACGCCCATTATCCAACAATCCGCAGATTTAATTGTTAATTTTTAATCGTTGCGCCTGCTCATCCATTAGCATGGTCGGTTAGAATGTGGCAATGTTAGCACAAGCCCACAGCCCGCTCATTTTATGCTCAACCACGCGTCTAGCACGTAGCCTGCATCTGGATTATCAGCGTAAGCAAACAGAAAGCGGCTCGCAGCAGTGGGCAGCCCCGCAGATTGATACGCTCACACAGTGGCTGCATCGTTATACCGGCTTTGCTCTATTGGCTGGCGAGATTGATGCTGATTATTTCTCCCCTAACACTCTAGATAGTTTTACTGAGACCATGCTGTGGCAACAAGCCATTGAAAGCTGCCTTGCCAAGCATGCCTTTTCTGAGTTGTTTGATGTTCCGAGTTTGGCACAATCGGCCATCGCCGCGAACCAGATGCTGATTCATTGGCAGATTGAGGACGCACAACTTAGCGATTACTTTACCAGTACCGAAACCCGTCAGTTTTTGCGCTGGCGCAATGCATTTTTTAAACTTTGCGAACAACATCAAACCGTCACTCCCGCGTGGCGATTACAGCAAGAGATACAAGCACTTACGCAATGCCAAAGCCCATTGCCCCGCCACATTCAACTGATTGGCTTTGACCGTATTACACCGTTAGAACAACGCTTAATGGCGATTTTGCAAAGCAAAGGCGTGACTATCGACGTGCGTAAACTAGACATTGCCGATGCACAACTCATGCAGATTGCGCTGCCCGATTTGCAAGCCGAGTGTCGCGCAGCAGTCGCTTGGGCCAAGCAGTACCTAACGCAACGTCCACAAAGCAACCTTGCCATTATCTCGCCAGTGCAAAATGAGGTACGACGCGTATTAAGTGATCTGCTAGACGATACGTTTCATCCGGAAGCACTGCATGCGCATCAATATGAAACGCCCAGAATTTACGACTTCTCGGTAGGCATGATGCTCAGTGAGCATAGCATGTGCCGCACCGCGCTAAACTTATTGCGTTTGGCAAGCAGCCATCAAGCGCTAGCACAAACCGACATCAGCCCATTACTGCTTGATGTCTACTGGAGTGACTTAACCGAATTAGACGCACGCAGCCTTGCCGATGCACGGATGCGTAAAAAACTGATGCGTACTTTTCACTTAACGCAATTGATTGCTTTAATAGAACAAAGTAACGACTTGCCGCAATGCATTGCCCATTTGCAGTGGCTACACGCCACACAATCACAATGGGCAAAGCCTCAACCGCCTTCCGTTTGGTCAACACGCTTTGCAGAACTGTTAGCCCATTTACACTGGGCTCAAACACGCCCACTCAGTAGCCATGAATACCAAGCCAAACAAGCGTGGGATGCGGTGTTAGAAGCATTTGCAGCACTTGATTCTTTAACGGGTGCTATCAGTGCAAGCAATGCCTTACAAAAGTTGTACCAGCTTGCTCGCAGCAAAATGTTTATGCCAGAAGCCATTGGTGATGTGCGTATTCAGCTACTGGGTATGTTGGAGAACCTGAGTCAACCGATTGATGCAATTTGGGTAATGGGGATGAACGACCACTTGTGGCCTCCACCTACTGATTTGAATCCGCTCTTGCCTGCCACGTTGCAGCGAGAGCTACTCACGCCAGGCGCAAGCCCCAATGCACAAAGTGTGTTTGCACAAGCCATCCACAGCCGGCTGTGTCACAGCGCGCATGAGGTGACATTTTCTTGGTCGCACAAAGCGGGAGAGCGTGAATTACGTGTTTCTCCCCTATTAGCGAATATTCCCAGTGTAGCGCACGCACCACAGGCCAACACCATGGCAGAAAACCTTGCAGAGCCGCAAGCCATGCAGATGCTGGATGACGCGTTAGCACCGCCAGCATCTGCAAATGACAAGCTGCGTGGCGGCACAAAACTGCTAGCAGCCCAAGCCGTGTGCCCGGCTTGGACATTCTATCAATACCGCCTAGGTGCAATGGCGTTGGAAGAACCCAGTGACGGTTTAGACAGCATGACCCGCGGCAATTTAGTGCATACCGTTTTGCAGCATTTTTGGCTAGCGTGTGGCGATCTACAAACACTGAAGCAGTTGAGCCATGATGCGCTTGATAGCAACATTCGACACGCCGTAGAAAAAGCCTTGCAAGACATTGCCCAAACCTTACCTAAGCAACTAGTACGTATCGAGCAACATCGCCTGCAACAACTGCTACGCGCTTGGCTGACCATCGAAATACAACGAGAAGACTTTAGCGTGAAAGAATGTGAGGCTGTCTACCCGATTCAGGTGGCCGGACTGGCAATTGAATGTCGCATTGACCGTATCGACAAACTTGAGGATGATGCATTGGTCATCATCGACTACAAAACAGGCGCCAGCGACCCCAAAACCAGTAGCTGGGTCAAAGACAGAATCAATGAACCGCAGTTGCCGCTCTATGCGTCTATTGCTTTAAAGGACAATGAAGTGGTCGCCGTGTGTTTTGCCAAAGTGCATGCAGAGGAATGTAAATTTAGCGGCTTGGCACAAGAGGAAGGCATTCCCAATATTACGCCGTTTGAAAAACTCAAAAGCAACTCTCCATTTAAAGTCTTCGATACCTTGCCTGCGCTCATCAGCCATTGGCGTAGTAGTTTAGAAAATATTGCCGAAGAAATCCGTGCGGGCCATGCGGGCGTCATATTTGAAGACGAAAACGATTTAATGTATTGCGATGTAAAGCCCTTATTGCGTTTACCGGAGCGGCAATTACAGTTTGAGATGCAACGTATGGGGGCATCTGCCAAGGGTGCTGGCAATGCATGAGATGACGCCACAAGCACTTATTGAGTTGGATGCAGACAACCGCCTAAAAGCGTTGGATGCACGCCAATCGTTTATTGTAGAAGCGCCAGCGGGTGCCGGGAAAACCGAGTTATTGACGCAGCGTTATCTTAAATTACTTGGCACAGTAGAATCGCCTGAAGAAATCATTGCACTCACCTTCACTAATAAAGCCGCGGCGGAAATGCGCAACCGCATTTTGCAAAGTTTGGAAGCGGCTGAGCAAAACACAACGGTGGATGCCCCACACAAACAACAAACACGCGCATTGGCGTTATCGGCCTTGCAACAATCCGGCCAAAAAAACTGGCAATTGCTCACACAGCCCTCCCGTTTACGCATTTTAACTATTGATGCGTTATGCAGCAGCCTGTCTGCACAAATGCCATTGCTTAGTCGATTGGGTGGGCAACCACGTGTAGCAGATGATGCCAATACCCATTATCTAGAGGCCGCCAAACGCACACTGGCCATGGTCGCACAAGAAACCAGTCTGGATGCGCCCATCAGCACTGTATTGGCGTTTATGCAGAACGACACGCAGAAGCTCGCGCAATTATTAAGTGAAATGCTTGCCAAGCGTGAACAATGGTTGCCGCTCACCTCACAACACCAAACGTTGGATTTGAATGAAATATCCAATCAATGCGCAGCTATCATCCAAACTGTTATTGAAGAGAAATTAGCGCTGGCTTACCAAGTACTCACCCCTCATCGCCAAACCATATTGATGCCAGTAGTACGATTTGCAGCAGGCAATTTAGATGAAGCTCATCCACTAAAATCACTGCAAGATTGGCAAACCCCTTTGGCGTTGCATGCACAAACGCTCCCGCACTGGCTGATCTTGATTGATTTTTTACTCACTGATAAAGGTATGTTTCGTAAGCCCGGTGGCTTAAACGTGAATTTAGGGTTTCCAAAAGAGCATGCAGATAAAAAATCACATGTAGAAGTGTTTGAGCAAATTACCGAGATGATAGGCGACCCAGATGCCTTATATGCGTTACGTAGCTTGCCCATGCTCAATGACGCAGACTTACACCAAAATAGCGTAGTCGTCAGCGCGTTTAGCCAAGTGCTGCAATTGGCGGCTGCGCATTTGTGGCAAGTATTTCAATCGGCCGGTGAGGTTGATTTTGTTGCGATTTCACGATTAGCCATCAATGCACTGCGCGACGAGGATGGCGCAACAGACTTAGCGCTGAAACTGGATTACAAAATCTCGCATCTATTGGTCGATGAGTTTCAAGACACCAATGCTACCCAAAAAGAATTGTTGGAGTTATTGACGGCAGGCTGGCAACCCAATGACGGCAGAACGCTGTTTTGTGTGGGCGACCCCATGCAATCGATTTACCGCTTCCGTAAAGCGGATGTCAGTTTGTTTCTGCAAGCAGCCACCCATGGCATTGGGCAAATATCACTACAACCACTCAAACTCACGCGCAATAACCGCTCGCATCCGCAAGTGGTGGATTGGATTAATCAAAAATTCAAATCCATCTTCCCCCCTGCCGACAATACGCTAGAAGCGGCTATTAGTTATCGCGAGTTTATTGCCACGCGCGATGCCATTGATCATGAAGGTGTACAAGTACACGCGCTGGCGGTAGAAGGCGATGAGGAAAGCGCAGCCGTTTACACGCATGAAGCGCATTATGTCGCCGCACTGATTGACCAAGCACAACGAGAACACCCCTCACAAACAATAGCCGTGCTCGTGCGTTCACGTACGCATCTACACGCGCTGGTCTCGGAAATTCGCCGCCATTTCAATCACTTAAAGTTTCAGGCGGTGGAAATCGAAGGCTTGAGCCAACGCCAAACTGTGCAAGATGCGCTCTCGCTTACACGCGCCATGCTGCATCGCGCAGACCGCGTACATTGGCTCAATATATTACGCGCGCCTTGGTGTGGCTTAACGCTTAATGATTTACATGCATTGTGCGCACATGACCACCGCGCTACCATTTGGCAGTTGATGCAACGTGCGATATCTAGTGAAAGCGCACTAAGTATTGATGGCCAAGCGCGCTTAACGCATGTGCACGCCATTTTAAACCAAGCATTTAATGCGCAAGGCCGTGTGCCATTGCGCCGCTGGATAGAAAGCACTTGGCTGCAGCTGGGTGGTGGTAGCACGCTCATCAGCGCAGGGGATAACCGCGACATTCAAGCATTTTTTGATTTAATAGAAACGTTAACGCAAGGCCATTCACTGGATTTTACGCAACTTGAAACAGCCATGGAAAAGCTGTACGCCGAGCCAGACATTACCGAAAATGACCATTTGCAATTTCTCACCATCCATAAATCCAAAGGCTTGGAATTTGACTGTGTCATTCTGCCGGCGCTGAATCGCAAACCTCGGCATGCCGATTCACCACTCATGCTGTGGGAAGAGGTGCAATCAGAGGCGCATACACAATTGCTAGCTGCACCCTACAGCAAAAAAAAGAAAAACAGCGCGCCCACCATTTACGATTACATCAAACAACTAGAAGCCACGCGTGCCAATAACGAAACAGCGCGGCTGCTTTACGTGGCGGCCACCCGTGCTATCCGTCAACTGCATCTGGTAGCAACGGTCAAACGTAAAGACGGTGACATCACGCCAGTGAAACAATCGTTATTAGAACTGCTCTGGCCAAGCGTAGGCGCTGCGTTTATGCAAGCAGAGCCCATCCGCTTACAAGAAGACGCAAGCTCACTGGCAGAATTTACGCCGCAGCTCATGCGTTTACCTACTGTGCAAATGCCTGCCATATTGGCGCAACACAATACAGCTAAACCAATGGCGGGTGCATACCCGCAAGTGAGTCCAGAACCAGATAGCGCTTCTACATCATCAACGCTAGCAACCGATAAAGGCACGCTAGCGCACTTGTATATGCAGCTCATCAGCAATATTGGGCTGGATCAATGGTCGATTCAGCGAGTGAATGATTGCAAACCTGCGATGGTGCACTGGCTATTACAACAAAAGCATTCTCACGTGCTCAGCACAAGCACTGCCTATGAAATCATTACTATGTTGCACACCACATTGACCAGCCACGATGGGCAATGGGTATTAAAAGCAAGGCCAGATGCTGACAATGAGCTTGCAATTGAAGCCCTTAACAACCAAGTGATTCAAAAGAAAGTGATTGACCGTACATTTATAGAACATGACACGCGCTGGATTATCGATTACAAATCCATCCCACTGACGCCCGGACTGTCTGATGCAACGCTCCAGCAAATGGCCGAACCATACCGGGAGCAATTAGAAGGTTATGCAGTGCTATTTAAACAACAAGGCTTAACCGTACAAAAGGCCGTGTTCTTTTTAAGTGTGGGTAAATTGGTGACGCTAATATGACG
>Ga0066478_1000282_pt1 | contig 14339 bp, 10 predicted proteins | sample LakWasM116_HOW13_2_FD_59559 | JGI IMG/M metagenome (GOLD analysis project Ga0066478, IMG submission 59559) | Freshwater sediment methanotrophic microbial communities from Lake Washington under simulated oxygen tension - Sediment Metagenome 116_HOW13 | ecosystem: Environmental > Aquatic >... | reverse complement strand
ACGATTGAACGTATACCACCCAATAACGCACAGGTGCTAGGCGCTATCTTAGTCATCAGTGCGGTAACGTTTAGCTCGTTTTCACAATCAAAATCGACATCATGATTTGAAAATTCAAACAATATCAACAGCGGCAATCAATTAGAATGTATGTCGCTGTTTTTTCGCAATTTATTGACGTAATCTACGCCAACTTAATATCACACCAGTGAGGCTGAATATAAATCCAGTGACAGTAAACAAAATCACTAGAATCGTTTTTAATTGCGGCGATTGATTTAGTGCTGGGAAGTCCAAGGTGTGAAGGCCAGTATATAGCCAACGATATAATCGTTTTGAGTCGTTTAAAACTTCAACGATTTGTGCGTTTCCACTATCAATATGAAACCACGTATTTTCTTTATCGTTACATACAACTCTTAATAATGGTGTACTTGATAATGGTGTACTTGCATGATTACTTGCATAAGCATCATTGTTAGCTACAGCCGTAGGTAACGCACAACTGCTGCCATCTAATAGTTGAATGTATTCAGATTTGAATTGCGTGTATGCAAAATGACTCGCAACACCATGCTGCCCCAATATTTTTTGAGCAGCATGATGAAATGTTGCAATCACATAAGGTTTGCCTGCAAGCTGAACCCAATCTAGTTGCTTTGCACCTTGCGCGAGCGAGAGGTCAACTGTGTTGAACTGATCCCAATGTATTTCCCCACCCGCCAGCACTTTTCTTTGCATTGCACTCACGCTGCTATTCGAGAACAACAGTCCATGGTCCATAGACAACCATCCACTGAATATATAAGTAAGCAGGAAAGCGGAAATGAATATTCCACCCATGTGATGTAAGTAGTGCATACCACGATAAGGCGAAATAGACTTTTCATGACGCCACCTTAGCCGCATTAGCCCTAAGTAAATACCTGACAATGCTGCGACTAATGCGATGAATGAGACTGTCCAGACTAGCCAGTTCCAAACTGCCCAGTGTTTTCTTAAAAAAGTGGGGTATATCCAATGGATAATAGATCCAACGTAATTCCACCCCCTTTCCAGCTTATTCGTATCACGTACCACTTCGCCAGTGACATCTGAAACATACAACTCTGTTTTTTGCTTATTATTCAGTGTAATACGATGTAGTGGCCGATATGCATCTAAATCGTTTGACACCGTCCACTGATCCACATCCTCTAAAGATGCATAGGCAATATTTGCATGGTCTAACTCACGTTGTGTTGCATGCAGATTGGCTATCTCAAGCGCAGTATCCGTTGAAAGTGTGCGTAATACTTTGCCAGTGTCCGCATATATTGCAGTGATATGCGCATCATCAGTCACAATATACATTGGGCGATTGGCAGACATGATCAACCTTGCCTTTGTAATGCGATCAAACTGCGGCAACGCATGTGTAGCATCGTATAAAGATAACTTAACACTTTGTATATCAATGGGTGCTAGCCCATTATATTTCTCCTCAGCGTTGAGTTCTGGAAAATGTACAAAGTGCAACACCAACCCTGTGACGAACCAAAGCATGAATAATAGGCAGGCTACAATACCAAGCCAACGATGCCACAGGATGAGATAGCGTAAAACGAATTTCATTGTGAGTAGACTGCTTAATATTTCAATTCGGCAGTAACCTCAACCCGACGTGATTCACCCAATATAAACTGCTCAACATCGTATGAAACAGGCGCATATACTTTATCTGTTAAATTACGCAAACTGGCTCTGAGCGTCGTTTTAGGGTTCACAGCCCAAGCCAAACTTGCATCGTAAATGGTATAGCCAGGCATCACGGATGTATTTGCATTATCTGCAAAACGTTTGCCTACTAGCCTTGCACCGATTCCAGCTTCCCAAGCTGGTTGCTGGTAATACACCCAAAGATTGGCAGTTTTTTCTGGCACATCAATCGGTGTGTTGCCTGCGCGATTCACCCCACCACCCTCAATCAGCTTGTCATAGCGTGCATCTAATAACGCTAGGTTGAAATCAGTACGCCAATGATCCGCTGGCAAAATACTGGCTGCAAACTCAACACCGCGTGACGATTGTTTCCCACCTTGAACACGCAATATCGGGTTGTTAGGATCACGTGTGATGATGTCGTCTTTGACAATGTGATATAGCGCAAACGTTAACTCACCCTTGCCGCCATCCAATAGATGTTTAATACCAACTTCTGCTTGCTGTGCTGAGGTTAACTTAAATGCGCCGTTACTAGGGCGAATGGTGACAATAGATGACACAGGATCAGAGCCGCGGCTAAATTGCCCATATAAGGAGGAGGGTTTTGTAGGCTGAAATACCGTACCGATACGATAGGAGAATGGCGCATAATCGGCATCCAGATTGGCACGGCCAAGCTTACTTTCATGCTCAACGTCAATCCAATCCTGTCTCAACCCAGTGACCACTTTGAGCTGCTCTGTGATATCAAAAGCATTTTCAGCAAATAAGGCCTGTTGATTGGTCTTGGAAACAAAGTCTTTGGCTGTTGGGTCAATCGTCAGGAAATTACCACGTGGAAAATTTTTGATTGGTACATTGGTAGCCGGGTCATTACCATCATAAAAATTGTCGTAGTAGCTAAAGTCAACATGTGCAATTTCATAGCCTAGCGCCCAACGGTTTTTGTGTCCCCAAAGGGTATCGCTCGATGCCAACTCTAAGCGGTCGCCGATTTGCTTTTGCTTATGTTTAATCTCTGTATAACCAAATCGATCAACAGTGTTGCTTGCATCATCAATCGCAAAATACTCTACATTTCGCCAGTGTCTATCTGCGTTAGACCAATAGCTGATATTGCTTAATTTGGTTGTATCGCTAATGTCCCACTCAACTTTGGCGCGCAGTCTTGAGTCTTCAAAATGTTGTTTGTTATTACTGATATTGTAGTTCTGGCGACGCAGAGACTCGTCAATGCGGCCATCTCTGAGCGGAATGCCTGTGTAACGTGTTGGATTTTCATTGGCGATATCTGCCGTTAGGTTAATGCGCAAGCTATCGTTGATGTTAAATAAGAAGCCTGTCATGAGTTTTGCGCTGTCAAAGTCACCATGGTTGACATAGCCGCTACCGCCTGTAAACGAAGCATCTGCCCTGAATGCACCCGCTTCACCCAAGGCACCGCTTCCACCAACGCCCGCACGGTACACGCCTAGCGTACCTGCACCCACCAATGCCTCAAACTGACTTTCGCGGCTTGGTGCTTTGCGAATGCTATTGATGATGCCACCTACCGTGCCATCTCCAAATAGCACCGAAGCCGGGCCACGCAGAATATCAAATTTTTGGTAACCCCATGTGTCCGATGGATACGTTAAGGTGCTTGCAGCAGTCTGCAAGCGTACGCCATCCTCAGCTTGCCCAACAGAGTTATTTCCCGTAAATCCACGTGCAGAAAACGTGATGCCAGACCCTAAGTTGCTAATATCAGTAACACCTGTTGAGCGCGAAACCGCCTCGCGCACATTATTGTCACCTCTAGCGCGTATGGTAGAAATGTCGATAGACTCTACGCTGGCTGGTGTTTCTAATGCGGTTAACCCCAACCGGCTTCCAGTCGTGTTTGTATCGGTCAATTTAAGCCAGCTATTCACACCACTCTTTCCTGTGACCACCACTGACTCTAGCAGGGCTTCCTCTTCTCCATACACATTGGTGTAATTAAGCGCTAACGCAATGGCTGACAACTGTAACAAATGATACTTATTCATAACTCCCCTTCATTTAGTCTGGCAATATTTTTTTCAATCAGCATGGCTACCATGTTGAAATGCTGATCATCACATTCGGAATCTATATTCAGTGATTAGGCACCGCTTCTATTAGCACTTGATGTGCGATAGGTGGGTACCCTATAAGGGGTAGGTATTGGCAGGAAATGTGCCAACTAAAAAGATATTGAATATCAATGGGTTGAAAATATCGACACGCGTTGTTGCTTAAATAACAGCACAGATTTGAAACAACTGTTTCTATGGAAACATGATAGAGGATGACTGTCTGGGTCATCCATCACCGGCAATAAATCTGGGAGACTAGCTGATCATGCCAATGTTTAGCCTAATGACTGCTTTATATCATTTCAAGCATATAGATATGACTATTAATTATTTTTAATTATGAGATGAGTTTGCTAATGTGCAGTCATCTAAATTCCGGCCTACTGATGCGGCGTACTCAATACGAGGTATTTGGGTACTAGGTATTTGGGACTTGGCAGCCATTGATTTGAAGTCTGACTAGCGCTAGACTTCAACGGCCCTTAACTGGCTTGATACACTAAAGTTAAAGCACTCTTTTACTATTACATAACAGAACCAATCAACGATGAAAAAAACCTATATTGCAGTACTCTTTTTAACTACTTTTTCTTTATATGGTTACGCGGCAGATATAGCGTCAGTCAACGGAAAACCGATTAAACAATCTCTGGTGGATTATCTTGTCAAAGATGTCAAAGACTCAGGCAACACAGTAGATGATAATGTACGGGCAACTATCGTTGATAAACTGATTACGAACGAGTTACTCAACCAAGAGGCCTTAAAAGCTGGTGTAGAAAAGCGACCCGATTTTTTAGCAAAAGAAGAATTGGCTTTATATGACTTGCGCATAGAGGCTTATATTGCAGACTATATCAAGAAAAATCCGATTGATGATAAAGCGTTGCAGGCTGAATATGAGCGTCAAAAAACCATATTTAAGGGTAAGGATTACAAAGCCCGGCACATTTTAGTAAAAACTGAAAATGAAGCCAAAGACATCATTAAGCAGCTCGCCAAAGGCAGCGATTTCGGTGGCATTGCCAAAGAGAAATCTATTGATACGGGTAGTGCCGAGAATGGTGGCGATTTAGGCTGGTTTCAGCCGGAAACTATGGTGAAGCCATTTAGCGATGCAGTGGCAAAACTAGACAAAGGCGCCTACACAACAACGCCAATACAAACAGATTTTGGATGGCACGTGATTAAGCTTGATGACACCAGAACTGTGCAACCAGTGTCGTTTGAATTAGCAAAAGGTGAGATAAGAAAGCTTTTGGTCAGAGAGCAGTTAATCAAGTTAGTCAGTGACTTAAAAGCCAAGGCCACCATTGTGAATAACAGCAGTGTGAAAGCTGAGAAGTAAGATTACATCGTACATTTAATCAATTCAGAAGGCGCATTTATCCATCATGTCTATCGTCAACAGCAGCCCCACACATGCTAAGTCTCATATTGCATTGACGACATTGCTTTTGCTTTGTTTAAGCGCTTGCAAGAGTGTTGCTCCATCAACAACGGCAATCTCGCCAGCTAACACCACATTGAGTAAAGCACGTATTGCACAGATTATTGCCAGCCCTGACCGCAGTGCAGCAGATAAAGCCAACGACGTGCGAAGAGAACCGGCGCTAACGCTTGCGTTTATTGGCGTTAGGCCTGGTGCAATTGCTTTAGATTTGAGTGCTGGTGGTGGTTACACTACCGAACTATTAGCGCGCGCAGTTGGATCAACAGGGCGTGTTTATGGACAAAGTGCGCCTAAAAACCTAAGCAATCAACAAAAGAATGGTGTGGTGCCAGAAGGCAATGCAACGCCTGCAATTACCCGCAATACTGAACGCACAGCCCCTCAACCACGACGATCCTCTCCAGAAGCGTTGGCGGAACGTGCTAAAAATCCAACTGTCAGCAATATTATTCCTGTTGTAAGAAGCTTTGAGGACCCTGTGCCTGACGAGGTGAAACAGAATGGCTTGGATATTGTGACGCTCATGTTTAACTATCACGATATTGGGAACACCAATGTCAATCGAACAACTATGAACCGGGCAGTGTTTTCTGCACTTAAACCTGGCGGCATCTATGTGATTGCTGACCATTCAGCGCTGCCTGGTACTGGCATCTCTCAATCGGGTACTCTACACCGCATCGAAGAGCATTTTCTTCGTGAAGAAATTGAGTCTGTGGGCTTTCAATTTGTGGCGCAAGGGAATTTTTTACGCAACCCTGCTGACCCGCGCGATAAAAATACACCTGAGCCACCGCAGCCAAAAGATGAGTTTTTTCTGAAGTTTGTCAAACCCTAAGCGATAAATTTATCATTACAAATCGTTTGGCAATATGGCTTAGACAAAAGCCAAATTAGCAATAGTTAGACAGCAGTAACTATTTGAGGAGTAATAGATCATGAAATTGGAAACATTAGCAATACATGCTGGTTACAGCCCAGACCCTAGTACCAAAGCAGTTGCGGTACCCATTTATCAGACCACTTCTTACGCTTTTGACAGCACGCAGCATGGCGCAGACCTCTTTGACCTAAAAGTTCAGGGAAACATTTACACGCGCATCATGAACCCGACTACTGCTGTGTTGGAGCAGCGTTTGGCAGAACTGGAAGGCGGCATTGGGGCTTTAGTGGTCGCTTCTGGCATGGCCGCCATCAGTTATGCTATTCAAACGATTGCAGAGGCTGGCGACAATATCGTCTCTGTATCTACGCTCTATGGCGGCACTTATAATCTTTTTGCACACACATTACCCAAGCAAGGCATTGAAGTGCGCTTTTTTGATTATCGCAATCCTGAAGAATTGGAAAAGCTGATTGATAACAAAACCAAACTGGTATTTGCTGAATCTATTGGTAACCCGTTAGGCAATATTGTCGATATCAAAGCAATCAGCGATATTGCACATCGTCATGGCGTGCCTGTTGTAGTGGATAACACGGTGGCTACGCCTATTCTGCACCGCCCTTTTGAACATGGCGTCGATATCGTCGTGCACTCGCTCACTAAATATATTGGTGGTCATGGAAACTCCATCGGTGGCGCTATTGTGGATAGTGGCAAATTTCCATGGGGCGACTATAAACAACGTTTTCCAGTATTAAACTCGCCAGATCCAAGTTATCACGGCGTGAATTATGTTGAAGCACTTGGGCCTGCCGCTTACATTGCGCGTGCGCGTGTTGTACCGCTGCGTAACACAGGTGCAGCCATTAGCCCATTTAATGCCTTCTTGTTACTGCAAGGACTAGAGACGCTTGCCTTACGTATTGAAAGACACAGCGACAATGCATTGAAAGTAGCGCAATACCTACAACAGCACTCCAAAGTCACTTGGGTCAAATATGCAGGCTTAGTGGATCACCCAGAGCATGCGCTAGTCCATCGGTATTTAAGCGGCAAAGCATCTGGGATATTATCGTTTGGTGTAAAAGGCGGCAAAGTAGGCGGTACAAAGTTTATTGATGCGCTCAAGCTCATTACACGCTTGGTGAATATAGGAGATGCCAAAAGCTTAGCATGCCACCCTGCCACAACTACACACCGCCAACTCAATGCGGAAGAGTTGAAAAAAGCCGGCGTCAGTGAGGACATGGTGAGGATATCTGTTGGCATTGAGCATATTGACGATATCATTGCTGATTTAGCGCAGGCGTTAGCAACAGCATAGCGCTACACTTCACCTAGATATGACGTATAAAAAAGCCACACTTTACTAGGTGTGGCTTTTTTAGCTTTGTGAAAGATTACGAAGCTTTGCATAGGTGGGATTGATATTTTTACTTCCTAATGATTTCCAAGCCAATGGTTTTGTATCGTTAGGATACCAATAGGTTGAGTGGCACTGCTCACAAGCATGTTCAATTTTCTCCCCTGCTTTTAGCAATGCATCTGGATTTTTCTCCTCTATTGCGGCCAAGGCTAGTTTCGCTGCGTTTTGCAACCCTATGGCTTTTTCGGAGAAGTCTTTCTGATTATGTTGTATGGCCTTTTCTATCTCTTTTGGATCTAGCTCCACAGGATGAATAGAAGTGCTGGCTCCGGCGACTGCCACTGTGCGGTTAGGTATTTGCAATAGATTCCCCGCCTCTATTAATACAATCGCATGATTTCTTAACGTCTGCCACTCAGCATCCGTAGTGGGCACTTTTTCTATCACACCCTCTTTGGTTGCTATAGTTGAAACTGAATTCCAAATTGGATCAACGTTCGGATCGATCACAGAAAGCATGATCTCTTGCAATGTTGCAAATGGTTTAATGCCTGCTGCTTCTTGCGCTTGATGATTAGTCTCACTGCAAGCAGTGAGCACACCAACACTTAGCCAAGCCGAAAAAAATACGATACTTCTTATCATTATTAACCTTTTTAACTTTTATTTAAAAATCACTCATTTAAGAAACGACTAGTTTAAGAAACCACTAATTTAAGAAACCTATGGCACGGCCAGCAAAGGCGACGCCAAACCATAAAGTCAAAGACAACACTGCGGTAATACTCGCCAATATGCGATTAGGTGATTCTAAGCTCGTCACTTTTCGATAAAGTGTGAACTGGATAACCAACGCTAGCCCAAGCAAAATAAATTTGAGCCAAAATGCGGGGTTAGGATAATAAAGTGAAGCACTGGGCAGAAAAATAAATAAACCGGATAGCAATAACAGCAGAAAGCCATAAATAACCAGCGGCTTTGCGGCCTTGGCCAACTTAGGGATTGGTTGCTTGCTCAACCCTAAACCGATTAGCCTTAAATTAACCAACAAAATGGCGGTTAAAATCAGCAGAAAGCCAGCAATATGAAACAATTGCGCTAACGCCCCTGCAATAGCATCTAACTGGCTGATGGATTGGCTTAAACTACTACGTTGTAACTCGTTGAATAATGATTCTGTGCTCATGGTTTTCTCTTATCAAAATTAATGTTGTGTGGCTTCTAAATAGGGAATCAAACGACCGCAAATCACTACCGCCGTCCAAGAGGTAAGCGATACCCAACCTGCCAACTTAGCGCCTTTAGGAAACTGGGGCTGTACACCCCACACATGGATGGTTCTGCCATATTTGTACTCAAACCAAAGCGCATTCAAACCGGCAAGCACAATCAGTACTAGCTTGAGAGGGAATACCGGAATCTCCCAAATCCTTGGTCCTTCCGCCCACAGCAATAAAACACCTGTCACAAACGTAATTAAAAATCCGCTTAACACCCATGGCCTTAATTGTTTCAGCACATCGGCTACTGGCACTTCTTTTAAAAACCAACCAATCAGGCGTAAATCGGTCACAATGATCAGGCCAACCGACAGTGCAAGACCAATCAGATGCACACCTTCTAATAATGGAAACATATAGAGCGATTCTCTAAGCGCGGTTCCAAACGCGGAATCATGTAATTCTTGTAAAAATGATACGACTGACATTCAATTCTCCCTTAGTAATTCATCAAACACATCGAGTACTTATCTGCACTCAATATAGGTGCCATACCTATCGATATAGCAGTTGCCATGCCAACCCTTACGAATCAGCAAAAACCATTGAATAAAAATATAACTAGTTGATTTTTATATATAAAAAATTAATGTGCCCAGAGAGAAACTACGAGTGGTCGATAACAATATTTGAGAGTTTGTTGCTATAGAAGCAACCATAAGGATGAGTGTTGTTGTTTAAACACTCTATAGTGAGAATGGTTTAAGAAATGATGGTGAAAGCTATGCAGGCAGAGTAGTTATACGCTGCAAAAAAGGTGCGTATGTACTGCACATAGGGTGAGGTCTATTTATATTAGTTTCCTCAACCATATACACAATACACACGCGATAAAAGCAATACCGTTGTCGGCTCTTGCTGATCAGGAGATGTCAAACAAATTAAGCTAAATGCTGGCGGAAAAACGCTACCGTACGCTCCCATGCTAGCTTAGCGGCAGCCGCATCATAACGGGGTGTAGTATCGTTATTAAAGCCATGCTGTACTTCTGGGTAGATAAACGCTTGGTAATTCACTTTTGCAGCTTTTAATGCAGCTTCATACTTAGGCCAGCCTGCATTGATGCGTTCGTCCTTACCAGCGTATTGTATTAACAGTGGCGCTTTAATTTTTGCGGCCTCTTCTTCAGTCGGTTGACCGCCATAGAAGGGTACTGCTGCCGCTAAATCTGGCAAGCGTGTTGCAAGAAAATTCGCAATCCCACCGCCATAGCAAAAACCAACCACCCCTACTTTGCCATTACCTTCAGGTAAGTTTTTGAGCACACCTGCTGCTGCCACAAAGTCCTCGCGTGTTTTGGTTTGATCCAGCTTTTGGAATAACTCACGCGCTTTATCCTCATCACCTGGGTAGCCCCCTAGTGTGAACAAAGCGTCTGGCGCAAAAGCAATAAAGCCATCCACCGCCAAGCGTCTCGCAATATCTTCAATATGCGGGTTGAGGCCACGATTCTCATGCACGACCAACACCGTAGGCAATTTACCTGTGGCTTTGGCTGGAGATACCAAGTATCCGCGCAACTTGCCATTGCCATTGGGTGATGGATACTCCACATATTTTGCTTGAATGCGCACATCATCCTCATTAACTTGCTTGGCTTCAGCAAAACTTGGGCTGAGCGATTGCAATAATGCAGAAGCAGAAACACCTGCAACAGCAAATTTACCAGCGCGATTCAAAAAATCTCTTCGTGTAATATCACCATGTACAAATTGGTCAAACAACCCCAAGACTTCCGGGTGAAAATCATTCACAGTTTTACGGGTCATGCTATCTCCAGTAATTTCTCAATTAATTTCTGTGCACTACTTCGCGCGACCTAAATAGCCTTGGGCTAATAAAGGAATGCGGTAAGCAGCACCTCTACCAACCACAAAAAGCGTTTTCTTGTCTTTACCAGCAAACGCTAAGTTCTGAGGTTTATTTGGCAATGCAATCACGCCCAAGGTTTCACCTTTTGCACTAAACACTTCTACACCTGCGTTCGTCGCTACGTACACTCTGTTTTCTGAGTCTACAGCAAGTCCATCCGCACCACTTGAGAACTCACCTGTGGCATTTTTAGAATAACCGGCTAATTTGGCAAAATTGCGTTTTGCACCTAATGCGCCATCGGCTTTAATGTCATAAGCAATGATAAATTCATTGGCAGTATCTGCCACATACAAGCTTTTTTCATCTGTACTTAACTGCACACCATTTGGACGTTTAAGATCATCAATCACACGCGTTGTTTTACCATCTGGCGTAATGTAATAAACCGCTGGTCGCGCTGCCTCAGCTGCTTTATCTTCTGGTTTTGGCACAATGCCAATATCCGTAAAGTAAATGCCGCCTTTTTTATCTAACACCAAGTCATTCGGGCGTTGGAACGGTTTGCCATCAAATTGATTAGACAACACCTTTTCCTTACCTGCCGGGTAAATAATACCGACTTGTGGTTTCAGATTTTGTACTGAAATCAACTCACCCTTTGGGTTGAAAGCCAAACCATTGGAGCCATTACTATTTTGTAAAAAGATAGAAATGCCACGATCATCTTTCAATTGTGTAATGCGGTTTGCGCGGGTTTCAGTAAAAATAGCAGAGCCATCTGGTAACGTAATTGGGCCTTCTGTGCCTTCAAAACCTTCGTACAAAAATTCGTATTTAGTCCCTTTAGCAATGACGCCAGGAATATCCTTATTCACTTCATATTTAGGTGCTGGCGGCGCAATTTTAGTCAACACACCACCTTCAGCCTCGTAATCTTGTGCCCCAATAGCACCCGCTACTTTAAAGCCTTTATTGATCAAAAAGTCTGCACCAGCATGCGCGCGGCCTGCATGGTTGGAGATGGTCGCAATTGCTTTGTCTTTAGGAATATAGTCTGCGTATTTTTCAAGCTCTTTGGCTTGGATATTCAAATATACGGGGAAACCACCAATCTTAATCAACTCATCTGGGCGACGCAGATCGATTAACACCACGTCGTTTGGCTTAGCCAATAGTGCATCCACTTCTGCACGGCTGAGTTTTTTTGAGATAGGTGGTTTTTTAGCTTCTTGGCTAGCAGCCTGTGTATCCACTGCAGTAGTCCCAACAGCACCACCTGCCAAAGCAAATGGTGAAGCCGATATAAATAATAGCGCGACTAATACGTTAATTTTTTTCATGTCATATCCTCTGATGCGTTTTAAAGTGTTACTTCGATGATGAGGGAAAATACCCTATCAATTCGATACTCCGTCATTACATCGCAAGGCGCATGCCAACAATTGATGACGTAGAACTTTATCGAAAAACACAAAATAAAATATGCAACTTATTGTTTTACATAAATAAAAAATAAAAATACAGCGCCATCATTTTTTAGCCATAAAAAAAGGATGTTTTAAATTGCTGTGAATCCAGCAGATTTAAAACACCCCTGTTGATGCAAGTGCAAAAGCAAGTACCAGTACTAAAGCAAACCTAAGTGCGTTTGCTTTTAACCATTATTTAAATGTGTAACGTAACCCTACTCTCACAGAACGCGGTTCTAAAGGATGCACTAGTCGCCCATCAATGCCTTCGCCACCGCCACAACCCGGACCATCGAGTTTTGTACAAGCACCGCCATAATATTCAATATCATTGGCTTTACGATTGAATACATTCAATACACTTAAAGAGGCCTGCCATTGCGGGTTAAATTTGTACTCTACCTTGGCATTTGCAGTGACGAATGACGAAGATTGTTGTTTGCCCGTTTCTTCTAGCGGATAAGCGCCAATGTAGCGCACACGTACACCACCCGACCACTGATGACCATCATCGAAATTAGCTGCCAGTGAAGCTGTGAGTGGCACCGCATTAGGAATGTGTTTTCCACCACTTTCCAATTGATCAAAACGCGCTTTAGATAAAGCAATATCCGCATCTAAAAATAACCAATCTGTTGCAGTTAAGTGATTTGTCCACTCAATCCCATAACGGTTTGAGCTACCTCTTGGTTCCGTCACGCCTTCATCACCGACAAACACCAATTCCGAGGAGGATTTAACTTGCCACAACGCAAAGCTGGTATGCCATCCCGGTAAAGGTGCTGCGCGCAAACCGAGCTCACCACCCTTAGCCTTAGCAATCAGTGGCACACGATCAGCAGGACTACCATCGACCACATTCTGTGAAATAACAGCCCCTCTACTGTCATTACTATGAAAGCCACGTCCCCAGTTAGCGTAAAACTCCAATGACTTCCAAGGCGCAATCGCAATACCCAATTTAGGGCTAAGTTGTCCTGCAGATGCTTGACCACCATTATTCAAATTAAATACGCCCTCTTCAGCACGGACATCGGTATCAATATAGTCATAGCGCAACCCAACAGTACTTCTTAACCAAGATAGCCAAGGTGTCTTTATTTCTGAATACAAAGCACTTGCCGTTTGATGCACACGGTCTTGGCGCACGGTGTTGGTTCTATCTCGATTCTCTGTGTCATACAAACCAAGCGTGTTGATGCGGTCATGTCTGAGTTGTGTACCAAGACTCACTTCACTTTGGCGCCAATGCTCACCTAAAAACCAGCGCTTTTCTAACTGCCCGCCCAATATTGTGCGGTGATCAGCCTGCTCATGCTGGTCACCCTGCGGACCATTGATAAAGCCTGAAGGGCTACTAAATAAATTCAGACCATAATCAATGACCCAGGCATTTGCACGCCATGCTGATTCGTCACTGGTCTGATTCCACTCACCAGATAAACTGACACGATGCGTCTCCCCACCGTCATTGGGTAATAAGGTGCCGTAACGCCCAATCTCACCGCTATCAATGGCGCGTTTAGGCACATGCTCACTCGCGACCCAGCGACTGCGGTAGGCCATGCCTGTAATTGAGAAGCCATTGTTAGCTGTACCTGAAGATACACGCACCACACCGTTCGCTTTATTCAAGTTCTCCGGTTGATCCCAAGGACCGTCGTAACCAGCGAGTTCCAACGCACCAAGCCATTGCAAGCCATTCCATTCTTGGCTTCCAGCCGCCAATAGCCGTTTATATTGATACTCCCCCAATGTCACATCGACAAAAGGCGCATCCAGTGTTTTTTTGTAATCAATACGCGATGAACCCGTGGTACTAAAATCACCATCCTCTGCTGCATAAGGGCCCTTTTGATAACGCAAACCGCCAATTAATTCCGGTATTAGAAAATTGACATCCATATAGCCCTGACCATGCGCATGGCTCACCATATTCACTGGCATGCCATTCACATAGGTTGCAAAGTCGCTACCGTGGTCAAGATTAAAACCGCGTAAGAAAAATTGGTTCGCTTTACCATCGCCAGAATGTTGCGTCACAATCAAACCAGGCACTGTCTCCATGACCTCACCTGGCCGTAAAAATGGGCGATGCTCAATTTGTTTTGCTGTGACCTTACCATCCGATGCTGAATCGGCAACGCCGATCAATGCATGGACTTCGGCGCGCACCTCTATCGCGGGGAGGCTAGCTTCTTCTTGAGAATAAACTGGGTGATGAACGAGTATGCCGAATGTGGATGCCAGCAATGGCCATCCATACT
>Ga0066478_1000256_pt1 | contig 16228 bp, 19 predicted proteins | sample LakWasM116_HOW13_2_FD_59559 | JGI IMG/M metagenome (GOLD analysis project Ga0066478, IMG submission 59559) | Freshwater sediment methanotrophic microbial communities from Lake Washington under simulated oxygen tension - Sediment Metagenome 116_HOW13 | ecosystem: Environmental > Aquatic >... | reverse complement strand
TGGGTAGAGGGCTTGCCGCGACGTAAGTCATCATCGTCCATGCATGGCATATCATCATGCACCAATGAGAATGCGTGAATCAATTCTACGGCAGCCGCAGATAGATCAATATGCGCTAGCGGTGCACCACAAAACTCACCAGCTGCGTACGTTAGTAAAGCCCTTACACGTTTACCACCACCCAACACAGCGTAGCGCATGGCTTGATGCAATGTTTTAGGTGTTTCAGTGTCTGCAGGCACCGTAGTCGTCAACACATGCTCAATGCGTGATTGCATGGCGTGTGACCATTGCTCAAACTGCAAAGGAGTCGTCATGGAAGGGCTATTCACTGGCAGCGTTGTAGGGCGCTAAAGCATTTGCTTCGGTCAGTATGCTGACTTGCTGCTCAGCCTCTGTCAGCGACTGTTGGCATTGCTTAAGTAGCTCAGCGCCGCGTTTATAGGCTGCGAGTGACTGCTCAAGCTGTAATTGACCGGACTCTAATTGCGTAACAATAGATTCCAATTCTGCAATGGCAGATTCGTAATGAAGGGGTTCGCTATTTGGCGCGCTCATGAGGTGCTTGGCAATATATTGACTTAGAATTTGTCTAGATTTTAACAAAACTCTCGCAACTTGCGGCGTTTATCACGCCATAAAGTCGGATTGGGGCAAAATCTTCAGTAAAAATTGACGAATATCCGCTATCTCATTGGCATTCACTGAATGCGCCATCGGATATTCATGCCACTCCACAGCGTATCCGGCATCCTGTAATTGCTGGTGGGAGCTCAACGCTGTTTCGATGCGAATCACTTCATCTGCAATGCCATGCGCCATAAAAATCGGAATCGATTGATTCTCAATTGATTTTTGCGCAGGTAGAGTGTGTTTTAACGGCAAGTAAGTCGAAAGTGCTAGCACTCCCGCCAAAGTGTGTGTGTGTCTGAGTGCTGTATGGAGTGCAACGGCGCCACCTTGCGAAAATCCAGCTAATGCGATGCGATGGCTGGGGATGCCTAGCGTGTTTGCATGGGCGATGAGCGCTTCGATTTCAGTCTTTGATGCCTCGATTCCTATTGCGTCTTGCTGACAGTCATTGCTTAAATCAAATAAATCGTACCAAGCACGCATTTCATAACCATTGTTCATGGTAATTTTTTTGTAGGGGGCATGTGGCAAAATAAAATGGATATGTGGTAGGTTAAGCATTTCTACCACGGGCTCAAAGTCAAAGCCATCAGCACCCAGGCCATGTAGCCATATGACACAGGCATTTGAGTTGTTAGTGGTGTTTGCTTCTAGGAAATCGAGCATATAGTTATTTCTGTTAATTGTTTCCGTTAGCTCTAAAGTTATCTCATCACAATAAGGTTGCTTGAATTGCTATTCGAGTCGTTGCCATGGATAATCACCTGAAAATATTTATGTAGATGACTATTATGCAAATTACAAATCCAGTTTATCTTTTTTCAGCGCTTGTTTCACTACTTTTGCTCTCTACATTCTCATACATAGACTACTCGCTAACTGCATTGTTCATGTTGTTCTCTGCTATATGGGGGTTGCGTATTGTAGTCAAAAGAGACTTGTTTGAACGCTACAGTTTGACCAATATGATGTTGATCTATTTATTTTGGTTGCTTTTAGTGACTTTTTGCAGTCAAGTATATCCTGTGAGTAATGCATCTTTGGTTGTTTTGATTGGCATGCCATTGATGTATTTGGTAGCGACTAACTTCCCGGATTTTGTGCAGTGCTGGAAAATGCTTAGAGTCTTATTGATTGCACTTGCAGTGTTAGTGTCTATGACGGCTATTTGGCAAGTCATGATGAAAATTGGTAACGGGTATGCCAGTGGGCCTTTCAATGATCGTAATGCATTTGCTGCATTGTTAAATCTGCTTTGGTTTCCCATCACGTATTTGTTCTTCAATGCAGTGAATCGATCTGCTAAATGGACTGCTTTCGTACTAGGCTGTACCCTATTTTTAATGGGCGTGGCATTTTTTGCTACAAGCTCTCGGGGGGGTATCCTCACTTGGGTATTACTATTGCCAATATTGTTATGGGTTGGTTATCGGCAAAATAAAAGTATTAAAACGGTAGTTATAGTGCTAGCCATTAGCGCAATCGCCTATTTTATGAGTGACTATTTTTTACACAGCAGTATCACTGAGCGTTCATTTAATGTAGTGCAAGATGCTTCATCGCATGCGCGCCTGCAAATATGGGAAGCTTCACTAAAAATGGCCTTAGATCATCCTCTGATAGGTACAGGCTGGGGCACCTTTGGTTATTTTTATCCAGCCTATCGCTTGCCTTTAGAAAAAGGTAGTGCAGGTTTTTTTGCACACAATGATTATCTACAATATGGATCGGAGGGTGGACTAATTGCAACATTAATTCTGCTAAGCATTTTGGGTTTATTGTTAGTTAAGTTAAAAACTCTAGTAAAGCGTACCGATGAGTTAGCTTTCGAGAGTGTTGCGTTGTTACTAGGTGTATTGGCATTATTTATCCATGCAATAGTGAATTTTATTTTTTATTTTGCATTTATGAGTTCAGTGGCTGGCTTGTATCTTGCTCGTGTAGCACTGCTCTCTGAAGCGCCAACAGCTTTAAGAATGCCAAAAATAGCAAATATCAGGCCCGCAGTCATGAGGTTGCTGAGTGGATTTGTAATTTTGATTATTGCGTTACCTTATGTCATTAATATTATTGCGCAACTCTGTTTAGCAGAATCCAGACCGGGCCTCAAGGCAATTAATTTGGTTGCGCCTAATGTCACAGCATTTGATGCGGCTAATCTCATTACCGCCGTTTATCCAAACGATGGATTGGCACAAGAATATATGCTACGTACCTATGAGTACTATTTAAGTGAAAATGGGCCTTATGTGAATAAAATAGAAGGTGCGCCTATGTTGCAAGATGCGGTGAATACTTTTGATGCAGTGCGTAAAAAATATGCCAATGGCGCACCCTATGGCACACGTGAAGTGAAGTTGCTTTTAGCCAATCGGACTATCTATGATAATACAACCAAAGCTGGAATCAGTGCCTTTGCAAAATCTTATCAAATATTAAATGAAAACTTAAAAGCAGACCCTTACCATGGTTACAGTTGGGTAATGCTAGCAAGATTACAAGCCATTGATAGTAATCAACAAAAGGCCTTGGATACATTAAATAATGCCTACTATGCTGTGTTAAGTATTCGCGATCAACAACTTGTGTCGTTGGAAAGGTTACGCCAGTTAGCGTTGCCAAAAATCTATCCAGAGTTAGATGCAATGGAAGCGCAGTTGCTATTAATTAAATCGAATGCCCCTGGGGCTATTACAGAGTTGGAAGCAGGTAAGGTATATGTGTCTATTGAAGCAACGCTAAAAGAAATAGCAGAAAAAATAGACTCAGAAAAATAGAATTGTATTGTAACAAGTAAAATAAAAAGCCCATCGAATGATGGGCTTTAATTAAGTTTATTCAATTATGAGTTAGAGCAACCGCCAGGGACCAAGCCTGTACGAATGTTTGTTGTTACGCAGTTGTACAAACCAGCTGCAGTACGTTGTAGTGCAACAGTTACTGCTGCATTTGTATTAGCTAGTCTAGCTGCTTTAGTTGCTGTGATCGTACAAGTAATTGCAGGTGGGGTTGAAGTTGTGCTAACGGCTATGCCACCATCACAGGTTGGGGTTGAGGCAGCTAGGCCAACACTAGCTGGAGTAGTCGCGCCAGTGCCTTCATTGATTGCTAATTCAAACGCAGTTTTACCACCATCAATTTCTTGCAGTGCTGCTGCACCACGTGCTTTTGCAATGTAGTCTTGATATGCAGGAATTGCAATCGCAGCCAAGATACCAATAATCGCAACCACGATCATTAACTCGATTAATGTAAAGCCTTTTTGTACTTGTTTCATCATGTTGATTTCCTTTATTTAATTAAGTGTTAGTGCATACACACTGTGTGTTATTTAAATCAGTGCTTGTAAGGCTAATAGCAATGGCTGTGCCAACTTCCAGTTTTTTTTTTAAACTGTTGATTTGTAATCATAAGTTCAAGTTGAATGGCAACGTTGATGTGGTTGTAGTAAGTTTTTAATTGGGAGAATAGAGACGAAAACTGCCCTCTATTCAGTGTTTTGCTGACAAAAAGTGTCACTTTTCTACATTTAGGGCAGTTGCAATTGCGTATTAAATTTGCCATGAGTGCTTATATTGCGCACTTGTGGCAGTGGCTGAATGAAAAAAGACCGCAGTTGCGGTCTTTTTTTATCACTTCATTTAAATCTGTATTACCAAAATTTCCACCAAGGTTTGTTGGAAGATCCGGTTTGTTTTACATTGTTGGTTGAAGTTGCGCCAGTTGCCTGGCCAGTTACTTTGAGTTTTCGATGACCTTTTTCAAGTTAGCCAAACCGCTGTCGAATACGCCAGTGATAAATTTAACGGCTGTTTCATCATCTTGACCAGCAGGAATAGGTGGGTTGAGTTTGTAAGTGCGGTAAAAACGGCCTACCCAAGTCACAGTAGATTCACCAGCGCCTGGGCCAGCGGTCACTTGCATGAATGCGTTGTAATCAGCTACTGGTGCAACGCCGTCTACAATTTCGTATCTCAGTTTCATGTCAGCATCATCGGCAGTACGTAATTTTTCGTAGATTGTGCCGCCATCTTTTAAGGTTAAGGTTCTGAATGTTTCATCGCCTTTTTTCTCAAGTTTAGTGCTTGCAATGGCTGGGTGCCATGCGTGCATATTGCCAAAATCTTTTACCACAGCCCAAACTTTAGCTGGCGCTGCTTTGATGACAATGGTTTTTTCAACTTTTTGTGGGCTTGGGCCGTGTGCAGCTGCGTTAAAAGAGAGCGCAGTAAGTGCGATAATCGCTAACAACTTTTTCATTCATATTCTCCACTAATGTACTTAAGCGTACTAAAGATACTTTTGGTAAAGGTACCGGGGTACCAAATTATGTAGTTTTAAGGTTGATTAAAACTACGATTCACTACAATCAACAATTATAAAACATTAAGTGTGCATTGCACACGCTTCATTTAACGTCTGACCTTGGCAGTGGTTGACCTATACTTACTGCAAAATAAATTGTCCAAAAGCTCTGCTTTTGTCGCCAGTTTTGATGGTAGAGATGACTTTTTTCTGTGCAACATCAATCACAGAGACGCTATTGGTTCCCCAATTGGCAACAAGTAGAAGGTTGTTCTCAGTGTCTAGGCTGAGGCCTTCTGGTGTCATGCCAACATTCATTGTGGTGATAACCTTGCGTGTGGCTAAGTCGATGACGCTAACAGAATCATCCTGTGTATTGGTGACATACAGCTGAGTGTTTTCTGGATTGGCGATGACGCAGTAAGGGTGCTCGCCGACTTTGATGGTATAGGGTGGTTGGTCGGTATTAGTGAGATCCACGACGCTAATGGTGTTGTCATACACATTGACGCTAAACAATTGTTTGCCGTCATGGCTGAGCGCAATACCAAATGGGTGCTTGCCCACATCGATACGCTTTTGAATACTGAGCGATGATGTATCAATGGCGACAACCTGATTGCTATCCCTGGCCGCTACGTAGAGCGTTTGATTGTCTGGACTCACGACCAGCCCCGCAGGCGCTTTGCCAGCAATCACTGCGCGTTGAGAGTTGACATTGCTAGTGCTGATAGCGAGGATACGGTCGCTATACCAATCTGCTACATACAATGTTTGATTATCTGGTGAAAGAGTGATGCCTACTGGTGAGCCTTTCACCGGAATGGTTTGGATGACTTTTTGCTGAGTGCTATCGATGACTGAAATCGAAGCGCCTTCTACATTCGTCACATAAACACGCCGTAACTTCTTTGAAACCGCAACGCCAACAGGCGCTTTGCCTACCGGAATGGTATGCATTATTTTTTGTTGGCGTGTATCAATGACAGAAACAGTGTGATCTCCCTGATTGGTGATATACGCCAGTGTTTGATGCTGGCAGGCGCTTAGGCTCATGCTTAAAGCCAAAAGCCAAACAAAATTCTTCATAACATGCCCGTAATGGTTGATTTGATTAGATTTTATTCAAAAAAGAATGCTTTCAATAATGCCTAAAATATGAAAAAATTGCACTAAATAATTAAGGTTGTTGCTAAATGTTAGATCGTGACGGATATCGCCCCAATGTGGGTATTATTCTTTGCAATTCGCACAATCAAGTGTTTTGGGGAAAGCGTATTCGAGAGCATGCTTGGCAGTTTCCGCAAGGGGGCATCAAGTATGGTGAGAGTCCAGAGCAGGCGATGTATCGTGAGTTGATGGAAGAGGTGGGCCTTAAGCCTGATCACGTCCAAATTTTAGGGCGTACGCGGGATTGGTTGCGTTATGAGGTGCCTACTAGTTGGATTCGGCGCGAATGGCGTGGCAGCTACAAAGGACAAAAGCAAATTTGGTTTTTGTTGCGTTTAACAGGACGAGATAGTGATGTGTCTTTGCGCGCAACCAATCAACCTGAGTTTGATGCATGGCGCTGGAGCGATTACTGGGTGCCGTTAGAAGATGTCATTGAATTCAAACGAGATGTGTATAAATCTGCTTTGAACGAATTGGCTGTGCATTTGCACGTTAAGTCTGGTAAGGCTTGGCATAAGCGGATTGAGCGTCCAAGCTAAAACCTATGTGAGCAAGGCGATGCACCTTGCTCAGCAGGTGAGTGTTAGCACGTCCCCATCAACTCACCTAAAAGAATTTTTTTGCTTGGGTGCCAAGTGTCACTAAACGCAATGGACTTGGCTTGAAATAGCATCACCACGGTAGAGCCGAGTAAAAATTTCCCCATTTCATCCCCTTGTTTTAAGGTAATATTTTTCTCGCTATAGTCCCAGCGCTTGATTTTGCCTGTACGTGGTGGATTGACAATACCACCGGCCGCACCATGCCAAGCGGTCGCCATGCTGCCCACAATGGTTGCGCCTACCAGTACCATCACAAATTTTCCATGTTGCTGAGATTCAAACTCACATACAACACGTTCATTTCTAGCAAATAGATTGGGTACATTGGCTGCGGTAGTAGGGTTGACGGAAAATAAATCACCCGGCACATAGGTCATGCTGATTAATGTGCCATCGCAAGGCATATGGATGCGATGGTAGTCTTTAGGGCTCAGATATAAGCAAGCGAAATGACCATTGTCAAAAGCGTTTGCCATTGCCTCGTCGCCTGCCAACAGCATTTGTGTTGTGTATTGATGGCCTTTTGCTTGGAAAATTTGGTTGTGTTCAATGGTGCCGAATTGGCTGATGGCACCATCCACCGGGCAAATGAAAGCTGTGTTTGCTAAAGGGCGCGCTCCAGTTTTGAGTGGGCGCGTGAAAAATTCGTTAAAGGTTGCGTAGCTTGCTGCATCTGTATTCAGTGCCTCCGCCATGTTGACTTGATAGCGCTTGATAAACCATTGGATCACATTGGTTGTGAGTTTGCCGCAACGTAGATTGGCAAGCTTCCCTGCAATAGCGGTGATGGCTTGTTTGGGAAGTAGATACTGAAGCAAAATAGCTGGTTTCAAGGCAAGTATTCCTGTGCGTAGTTTAGATATTCGTTAGACGTACTCAGTGGGAATAAAAAAGCACAGAACAGAAAGATTCTGTATCTGTGCTCAATTGATATATCCACTATGGTTTAGCTGGATAATGCAAAGATTAGTTTTTAGATTGATCAACCAATTTGTTTTTTGCAATCCATGGCATCATCGCGCGCAATTGACCACCCACTTGCTCAATTGGATGCGCTGCATTTAAGCGGCGGCGAGCAACCATTTCTGGGTAGTTAGTACGGCCTTCTAAGATGAATTGTTTTGCATAGTTACCATTTTGAATGTTTTTGAGACACTCTTTCATGGCTGCACGTGCTTGGTCTGCAATTACGCGTGGACCAGTGACATATTCACCGTACTCTGCGTTGTTGGAGATAGAGTAGTTCATGTTGGCAATGCCACCTTCGTACATCAGATCTACAATCAATTTCAACTCATGCAAGCATTCAAAGTACGCCATTTCAGGTGCGTAACCAGCTTCGGTTAAGGTTTCGAAGCCAGCTTTTACTAGCTCAACTGCGCCACCACATAGCACTGCTTGCTCGCCGAATAAGTCTGTTTCTGTTTCTTCACGGAAATCCGTCTCAATCACGCCACCTTTGGTGCCGCCGTTGGCAGCTGCGTAAGACAGTGAAATTTCTTTCGCTTTACCTGAAGTGTTTTGATACACAGCGATCAATGAAGGTACGCCGCCGCCTTTAAGGTATTCTGAGCGCACGGTATGGCCAGGGCCTTTTGGTGCAATCATGATCACGTCTAAATCTGCACGTGGCACGATTTGGTTGTAATGAATGTTGAAGCCGTGTGCAAAAGCCAATGCTGCGCCTTTTTTCAGGTTTGGTGCAACTTCAGCTGCAAAAATGCCCGCCATCGTTTCGTCTGGTAATAAAATCATCACAACGTCAGCATCTTTCACTGCATCAGCAATCTCAAGTGTTTTATGGCCAGCTGCTTCTGCTTTAGCCCATGAGCCGCCGCCTTTGCGTAAGCCAATGGTGACGTTTACGCCACTGTCTTTAAGGTTAGCTGCGTGTGCGTGACCTTGTGAGCCGTAACCTACGATGGTTACTTTTTTGCTTTTAATGATGCTTAAATCAGCGTCTTTGTCGTAATAAACTTTCATGTCTGCTTTTGCCTTTCAATACAAATGCGTATTAATTAAATTTAAATCAATCTATGGAATGCGGTGGTTTGATTACACTTTTAAAATGCGATCGCCGCGGCCAATGCCAGATGCGCCTGTACGCACAGTTTCTAGAATGGCGGTTTTATCAATGGCCTCTATAAAGGCGTCTAATTTGCTGCATGAACCGGTGAGTTCGATGGTGTAGCTATTATCTGCAACATCAATAATGCGACCTCTAAAGATATCGCACATGCGCTTCATTTCATCTTTGTAAACGCCAGAGGCTTTTACTTTGACTAACATGAGCTCGCGTTCAATGTGCTTGCCATCGTTGAGGTCGAGTACTTTGACTACATCAATCAGTTTATTGAGTTGTTTGATAATTTGTTCAATCACGTCGTCAGACCCAGTCGTGACGATGGTCATGCGTGATAGGGTGGGGTCTTCCGTCGCTGCGACGGTCAGTGATTCAATGTTATAACCGCGTGCAGAGAATAAGCCGGCAACACGTGAAAGTGCGCCTGCTTCATTTTCCATTAAGAGTGAGATGATGTGTTTCATTGCTTCACTCCCTTGACTTTAGGCAGCTCCATCTCTGACAAGCCTTTGCCGTTTTCCACCATTGGGAATACGTTCTCTTTTTGCTCGGTAATAAAGTCCATGAATACAAATTTATCTTTTTTCGCAAACGCTTCTTTTAAAGCACCTTCTACGTCGCCAGGCTGCGTGATTTGCATGCCAACATGGCCATAAGACTCAGCTAACTTCACAAAGTCTGGCAAGCTGTCCATGTAAGATTCTGAGTAGCGGTCCTCATAGAAGAATTCTTGCCATTGACGCACCATGCCCAAATAGCGATTGTTCAGTAGAATCACTTTAATCGGCAGGTGATATTGTGCACAGGTCGACAGCTCCTGAATATTCATCTGTATGCTGCCTTCGCCTGTCACGCAAGCCACTTGTGCATTTCTGTCCGCAAATTGACAGCCCATTGCATAGGGTAAACCTACGCCCATGGTACCCAAGCCACCAGAGTTAATCCAACGACGTGGTTTATCGAATTTGTAATATTGCGCAGCCCACATTTGGTGTTGACCTACATCTGACGTCACGTAGGCGTCACCTTTGGTGACTTCCCAAAGTTTTTCAATTACGTATTGTGGTTTGATAACAGTGCTGGATTGCTCGTAACGACCGCCATGTACCAAACGCCATTCGTTGATTTGTTTCCACCAGTCGCTGATGTCATTCTTTGCTTTTTCTTGCGCAAGAATCTCGTTCATCTCAGCCAGCACAGATTGCACGTGCCCAACAATTGGCACATCTACTTTCACGCGCTTGGAGATGCTAGATGGGTCCACATCAATATGAATAATGGTACGTTTTACGCTGCCAAAGTGATTAGGGTTGCCAATGACGCGGTCATCAAAGCGCGCACCAACGGCAATCAACACATCACAGTTTTGCATCGACATGTTGGCTTCATACGTGCCGTGCATGCCTAACATACCTACATATTGTTTGTCGGTAGCAGGGTAGCCGCCTAAACCCATGAGGGTATTGGTCACCGGGTAGTTTAATGCACGTGCTAATTTAATCAGCTCTTCAGCACCGTCACCCAATACCAAGCCACCGCCAGTATAAATCATTGGGCGTTTGGCTTCTAATAGTAATTTGACAGCTTTTTTAATTTGACCACTGTGGCCTTTTAACACTGGGCTGTACGAGCGCATTTCTACCGTTTTTGGATAGATAAAGTCCGCGATGTGTGCTGTGATGTCTTTAGGGATATCGACAACTACCGGGCCAGGACGACCAGTTTTGGCAATGTAAAACGCCTTTTTAATGGTCGATGCGATGTCTTTCACATCTTTCACTAAAAAGTTGTGCTTAACACAGGGGCGTGTAACCCCCACCATATCGACTTCTTGGAACGCATCCATGCCGATTGCAGGTACTGGCACCTGGCCACTGATGACAACCAAAGGAATAGAGTCCATATAAGCTGTAGCGATGCCTGTGACTGCATTGGTGGCACCTGGGCCGCTGGTGACTAGCGCTACGCCTACTTCACCTGTTGCACGTGAGAATGCATCGGCCGCATGCACAGCCGCCTGCTCGTGACGCACTAAAATATGTTTGAAACCGTTTTGTTTGTAGATTGCATCGTAGATGTGCAATACAGCGCCACCCGGATAGCCAAAGACGAATTTGACTTTTTCCTCATTCAGGCAGCGAATAACGATCTCTGCACCAGTAATTGACTTGGTGCTAGTTTCGGCCGGGGGATGGGCTTTTGAATCCATAAAACCTTGAATTTCGAAATAAATTGATGAACCCTCAACATTAACTGTTTACGTTAAATAGGTCAAGTTTGTAGCAATAATTGCAAATTTTACGATGGTGCAGTTGACAATACAAATGAGAATCATTATTATTTAGGTTCTTTGGGAGATGAGTGCATGATGATGCATACAAATCAGATGGCATATAGAAGTGGTTTGTACGATCCTGATTTGCCAACGGCAGGAGACGTCATGGCGTCGTTATGTTGTGTGGCAACACAGTATGCAAGTGAGCCGTCATTAGATTTGGCGTTGCTGGGGTATGGTTTGGCGCAGACGCTAACTGCCCCTGAGTATGCCGAGACAGATTTAATTGTGACGGTATCCAAGCAGTTGCTGGATCAGTGGCAATCGCTACTGCAAGCACATCAGGAGTTTGAATTGCAGCAACACTCATCTGAATATGTGCCGCAATCGCTAACGGTGCAATAACAAGTATTGATAAAACAAGTTTCATAGAAAGTAGTCAAGATGTCGAGATTAACAGGCCCTAGGGTCAAAATTATGCGTGCGCTTGGTGTGGATTTGCCTGGGCTTTCACGTAAAACGATAGAAGCAAGACCAACGCCACCGGGCCAGCACGGCAACAAGGCTTCACGTAAACGCCGTTCCGACTTTGGTGTGAAGCTGGTGGAGAAGCAAAAGATACGTTTTAACTATGGCTTAACCGAACGTCAAATGCGCATTTTGATTTTAGATGCGCGTAAAGGTAAAGAGCCAACAGGTGAGCGCTTATTGCAGTTGTTGGAATTGCGTATGGATAACGTAGCATTTAGAGCGGGCTATGCACCGACAGGTATTGCTGCTCGTCAACTGGTGAGCCATGGGCACATGCTGTTGAATGGTAAACGTGTGGATATTCCTTCTATCCGTTTAAAAGTGGGCGATCAGATTTCGCTGAAACCATCCAGCCAGCAAATCCCTATGGTGGTAGAGACGTTGAAAGCGCTACCGCTCGCACGTCCAGAGTGGTTAAGCTGGGATGAGCAACATAAAGTGGTGACCGTAGCGCATTTGCCGGCCATTGAAGATGTGCCGTTCCCGGTAGATGTACAACAAGTGGTGGAATATTACGCAAACCGCGTGTAATAAAGGATATGGGAGTTGTGAAGAATTTAAAGCGTCCCTAACAGCGCTTTAAGTGTAGTACCGCATGGAAACATGCATCTCCTTTTATGGCTGCCTTCAACTTGATGTGTATACATGAGTTGATGTAAGTCGGCCAACTTTTTAGGGTGCTAAGCTAAGGCGATTGTGAACATGAAGATTATTACAAGTATTGCTTCAAAAGCCCTGCTAGATATGGATATTGCAATGGTGACAGATGCTGATGGATGCAGTAATCCAATCAAAATTACCTCTATTAAAAAATTAAATAGTGAGAAGTTGTTTTGCGACGGTAACGAAGTAATGATTCAGCACCAAAATGAGACTTATGTACTGCGATTGACTAAACAAAATAAATTAATTCTGACAAAATAGCGATATGAATCAACAGTATAAAATAGGGTTAAGCTGCGCATGAAGTCAAATATTGCCACTCCAGTGACGTTGGTGTACTCGGCAGAGCACGTTGTGTCTGTGCAGAAAAAGCCTGTGAAAAACCTTATTGCAGTGCAGTCGGAAGTGTTGATGCCTGTGCAGCCAGTGCTTGAGCGCCCCTTAAAATCAAAGATCGCATTGCTGATGGTGGTGCTAGCACACGCAGCAAGCATTTATTATCTTGCCAAACAAAATCTAGAAACAATAGAGCCAGTAAAGCCAGCGCAACCGATGCAAGTGAGTTTGATTGCGCCACCTACGCCAGAGCCCGAAGTCGTGCCGATTATTGAGCCGCCTAAACCTGTCGTGCAGCCCAAACCTAAGCTTAAAAAAGTAGTTGAGAAAATTCAGCCGCTAGAAGTGCCAGCAGAGCGTATGGTGGAAGCCACAACGGTGGAGGTGAAAGAAGCAACGCCAGACCCAGTGCCGCCAGTGCAAGAGGTGGTTGAGGCCAAAGCGCCACCAAAATCAGAGCCTGTGGTGGTGGAAGAAAAAATCGAGCCACCCAAATTTGGTGTGGCGTACCTGCAAAACCCAGAGCCCGAATATCCGCGCATGTCTAAGCGTTTAGGCGAGCAGGGGCGTGTGCTGTTGCATGTGGTAGTGGATACCGCAGGGAAGCCAACCGAGGTAACGCTCAAAAAATCCAGTGGACATGAGCGCCTAGATGAGGCGGCGATTGAGGCCGTAAAAGGTTGGCGTTTTATTCCCGCAATGCGAAATAAAGTGGCGTTGATTGCTGCTGTGGATGTGCCCGTTAAATTCTCTTTACAGTAATTAGGTAGAGCGCTCAACATTTGTATGAACGATAGTTTTTTTAGTTAGAAAGTAGAATGAAATGAACCAAACCCAAGAATTTAACAGCTTAATGTTTATATTAGAGGCTGGACCAGTGGCGATTGCGGTGGCTGCACTGATGTTGGTGATGTCTGTGGCTAGCTGGTATTTAATGGTGACTAAATATGTGCAGTATGTGCGCATGAAGTCTGCTATTCAGCGCTATATTGCGCAGTTCTGGGCGGCGCCTAATTTGCAGGCAGCACTGAACATTGAAGATGCACACTCAGCTGCCTATGCGTTGGCGCATCACGCAGCTACTGCGTCTCAGCATCACCATACGCATGTGCAAACGTCTGCCAATGCCTGTAGCCATGAAGAGTTTGTCGCACGCAGTATGCGTCGCGATATCGCAGCGACATCCAGCCAATTGGAGTCTGGTTTGTCTGTGTTGGCATCGGTGGGTAGTGTTGCGCCGTTTGTGGGCTTATTTGGTACGGTATGGGGTATCTACCATGCGTTAGCTGCAATCAGCGCCAGTGGACAAGCGACATTGGACAAGGTGGCCGGCCCAGTGGGTGAAGCATTGATTATGACCGCGATTGGGTTGGCTGTAGCGATTCCGGCTGTATTGGCATACAACGCATTTGTAAAAGCCAATCGTACGATACTGGGTCAGCTAGATACGTTTGCACAAGATTTGCATGTATTAATGACGACAGGGGCTACCTTAGCAAAAAAGCATACTAGTCCACGACAAGCTGTTGTGGATGCCAATGCTACTACGCATGCTGCTAACAAAGTGAACGGAGTGCCTGCATGATTGGGAATAGTCAGCAATCAAGCATGCTGTCGGATGCGCATACGCAGCCGATGAGTGAAATTAATACCACACCATTGGTTGACGTGATGCTGGTGCTGTTGGTGATTTTTATTATCACTGCGCCATTGTTAACGCATGCTGTAAAGATTGATTTGCCACAAGCCACAAGCCAACCGTTGCCTGAAAAACCAGAAGTGATTTCATTGGCGATAGATGCAGCAGGCAAAACCTACTGGAACGATGCGCCGATAGAGCAAGCAACGCTTAAATCACGTTTAGAGGCCGCTGCCAAACAGACGCCGCAGCCAGAATTGCAAATTCGTGCGGATAAAGATACACGCTATCAATTGTTGTCAGAAGTGATGGCGGACGCACAGAACGTTGGGATTACTAAGTTAGGCTTTTTAAGTGAGCCGAAATAATCCTATTTTTATTGGCGTTTATTAGGAGCTAGCAATGACAGCGATGTTAACCAAATGGGCCGATACGACTATCGGATTTTCCATGCTCGCACTTGTTGTCATTGCGGCCTTTTGTTTAATGAGCTTGATCGCCATTAAAGTCATCGAGTTTTTTGCTTTTCGATCTGATACGTTTACTTAAATCTTGAGTTGTACGATATCCAATCTAAATCATTAGTGTAAGTAGCCAGCCAAGTAAGCATTGCTTTAGTAGCCAGCCAATTTTAATTATTCTTTAAAGGGGCAGGCAATGTTTAATCAACAACGTAAATCCATTCAACGCATTATCGCTAGCAGCTTATTGTCAGGCGCGATCACACTGTTACCTCAATTTGCAATGGCAGCCGATGGCTGCGACATCGTGATTGAGGCCACAGATGCCATGACGTTTAGCAGTAAAGAAATTGCAGTCAAAAAATCCTGTAAAGCATTTAATATCACTTTAAAACATGTGGGCAAGCTCGGCAAAAACATCATGGGGCATAACTTGGTCATTGCAAAAGAAGCTGATCAAAAAGCTGTGCTGGAAGATGGTAGTAAAGCGGGTGCGGCCAATGAATATCTTAAGCCGAATGACACACGTGTAGTTGCCTACACCAAGCTGATTGGCGGTGGTGAGCAGGCGGCCACGCAGTTTGCATTGACTAAGCTTGATACTAAAGCGAACTATGTATTCTTCTGTTCGTTCCCCGGACACGCTTTCATGATGAAAGGTGTAGTTAAATTCATTTAATGGTCAATTTTTTTATTGAATTAAACAAGTAATTAAATGCAAATACACGCTTTAAAAACATGGGCTTGGGTACATAAATGGTCTAGCTTGGTCTGCACGGCATTTATGTTGTTACTGTGTTTAACTGGGTTGCCCTTGATCTTTAGTCATGAGATTAGTCATTTATTGGGCACCGAAGTCGACCCGCCAGAACTGCCAAGCAACACACCATTGGCTAGCATGGACAATGTATTGGCCAATGCCAAGGCGTTATACCCAAGTCGTGTGGTGCAGTTTGTGTTTCGCGATATCGATGAACATAATAGCTGGACGGTGAGCCTAGGCAAAACTGCTACTTCGGAAGACGATACCAAGTTTGTGAAGCTTGATGCACGCACGGCCAAGGTATTGCAAGAGCCTAAGTTTAACGAAGGCTTTATGTATGTGATGTTCAAGCTGCATGTGGATTTATTTGCCGGTTTGCCCGGCATGTTGTTCTTAGGCTTGATGGGCGTGTTACTCGTTGTGGCTATTATTTCAGGCGTAGTGCTATATGCGCCTTTTATGCGCAAGCTGGAATTTGGCCAAATTCGTAAAGACCGCGCGCCCAAATTAAAGCGTTTGGATACACACAACTTTTTAGGGATTGTCACCCTCGTATGGGCGCTGGTAGTCGGCACCACAGGCATTATTAATGCGTGGGCGGATTTAGTGATTAAATATTGGCAGTTTGACCAAATGTCTGCCATGACTGCGCCTTATAAAGGCTTGCCGCCGCCAACCCACTATGCCTCCTTGCAAGCAGCGGTAGACACGGCGCAAGCGCGTGAGCCTAATATGCGGCTTGGGTTTATTGCTTTTCCGGGAAC
>Ga0066478_1000251_pt1 | contig 16497 bp, 15 predicted proteins | sample LakWasM116_HOW13_2_FD_59559 | JGI IMG/M metagenome (GOLD analysis project Ga0066478, IMG submission 59559) | Freshwater sediment methanotrophic microbial communities from Lake Washington under simulated oxygen tension - Sediment Metagenome 116_HOW13 | ecosystem: Environmental > Aquatic >... | reverse complement strand
GGGGCAATCAGTGTGCGTTAAACAACATGTCATTCAGTACACTTGCAGCATTGGCGCCACCAATATACTGCGCAAAAATTTAAATGACATGATGATTCATGCTGACAGATTACTGTACAACGCTAAGCGTAATGGCCGCAACCGAGTAGAGGGCAAACCAGCGGGCAAGCATTAGTGCATAATCGGCAGAGACAGTCTTGCTTCTAACCCGCCTTGTGGGCGATTGATCAGCTCCAGACTTCCGCGATGCAACTTGGCAATACGGTTACAGATGGCCAAGCCCAAGCCACTGCCTCCTTCGTTTTTATTGCGTGCGCTGTCCATCCGCTCAAATGGCCTGAGCAGTCGTTGGGCATGTTCAGGCGGAATCCCCGGGCCATTATCCAAGACACTGATAATGATTTTGTCCGCAGTAATTTTACTGCTCACCGCCACCTCACCTTTGGCATAGGCATAGGCGTTACCCACCAAATTATCTAGTAAACGTTGCATGGCCAGCGGCCTTAGCGGGATATAGTAAGTAGCGGTAAGATTGAGTTTCAAGTTACGACCAGCACGGGCTTGCCGCTCTGCCAGCGAACGCAGCAATTCATTAATATCGACCATTTTGGTCGGCTCACCTTCCACACCGCGCACAAAATCCAAGAACTGATGGATGATGTTGTCCATATCGCTGATGTCTTCAATCATGCCTTGCTTCATGCTATCGCCGGTACCGCCAGATAACATCTCTACTGCCAATCTTAACCGTGCGAGTGGTGTGCGAATATCATGCGATACACCAGCCAACAACAACGTACGCTCAGCATCTAAACGCACCAGCGATTCCGCCATCTCATTAAAGGTACGGCTCACCTCGCGCAACTCTTCCACACTGTCTTCTGGTAATTTAGGCGCTGGCTCACCATTACGCAAACGCTCCGCAGCATGCACCAATAAATTAAGTGGGCGATTGATTCTGGAAGCAATAATATACGCACCTAAGAGTGACAGCAGGCCCACCACCGCCGCCCAACCTAGCCAATGCCATGGGAACGGACGGTCCACTTGAATCTTAGGAATGACCACCCAGAAATCATCTTGCCCCACATTGAAGCTTATCCATAAACCGGGAATATCGTAATGGTTGACAGTGATGATGGTTTCATCGCCCAAACGCTCACGGATTTTTTGTGCGATCAGATTAATGAATGGGTCTTGCGGTAACGGTTCAATGTCTTCTAGAAAATCAGCCGCATAGACGCGTACACCTTCACGCCCAGACAGTTCTGACAACAATGCAAGACGTCTATTCTCATGCGAGGCGATGAGTGACGCGCGCGTGTAATTGACGATAGTGACCGCTTGTAAGGCGGCCGTGGTGGCGCGGGGTTCTCGATCGAAATAATCAAAGATCTTTAAAGAGGCATAGATACTAATCGCCAGCAGCAAGGCAATCAGCAATAGCAATCTAGATAGGAGTGTGCGTGGGAGTAATCTCAAAGCAATCTGCTAAACGTGATGATTACGCGGCCTCACCATCAGGAATAAACACATAACCAAAACCCCACATGGTTTGCAAATAGCGTGGGTGCGCAGGATCTGCCTCTATAATGCGTCTTAAGCGCGAGACTTGCACATCAATACTGCGGTCAAATACATCCAGCTCACGCCCGCGGGCAAGTTGCATTAAACGGTCACGGGAAAGTGGTTGGCGCGGATGCTCGGTAAACACTTTAAGCAAAGTAAACTCACCACTGGTAATTGTGATCGGCATGCCATTCCTGCTTAAACTACGGGTGTTCGCATCAAATACAAATTCACCAAAGCTAAATGCCTCGACCTTGCTACTATTGTCTGCATTGGGCGAATGCTCGTGACGTCGTAACACTGCGTTAATCCGTGCTAACAGTTCACGCGGATTGAATGGTTTAGGCAAGTAATCGTCCGCCCCCATTTCCAGTCCGACAATCCTATCCACTTCGTCACCGCGCGCAGTTAACATAATAATGGGAGTCGTCAAATTAGATCCGCGTAGACGGCGGCAAATTGCCAAGCCATCCTCGCCTGGCAACATCAAATCCAGCACTAACAAATCAAACGACTCCGCAGCCAACGCAACATCCATTTCTTTTGCGTCAGAAACTGCTTTGATACTGAACCCCTGCTCGGTAAGATAACGCTGCAGCAACTCACGCATGCGCAAATCATCATCGACCATTAATATTTTTTTTGTATTTTCCACGATCATTCATGCCCTTTTGGAGAGTATTGCGTCATGTTAATGACTGCCAATCGCCAAGTATATGGTTTAAAAGTGAATAAATCTAGAACCTGCAAAACTTAATACCTATAAGGTTATCTAAATATATAAGCAGTATAAGTTGAAATTTTACAATTAGTTACAATTAAGCGATGATGTGAAACAAAATATTTACAATCATAATTCAAGATAACGCTCTTAAAACTTAGGTATTTAGCTGTTTCTGACCAAAAACAAGGTAAAGACTACACAAAAAAATCCATGGCTTTGAATTTCTCTCCCATCATCAGTATTAAATATTTGCTCGTTACCGCCGGGCTGATGCTTACGTCGCCTGTGATTGCAGAGAATAAAATGTTTTTTTCTCCGACCGATGATAAGCAAGTATCGACCGATAATGACGATGCAGGACTAGAGCAAACCTTGGAGCATAATTTTAGCCCGGAAGACAGGGCGCGCTTACGCAAAGCGTTATCCGATTACGCCAAACACACTGATCCAGAACATAATCAGATAGAGCTTAAACGTAAAGCCATGAAAGACAGCATTACGCAGCGCTTTAATGACTGTAACCGCGATAATGACGATTCGCTAGACCGCGAAGAAACCACACAATGTCTTCCACAAATCGCACGACATTTTAGCTATGTAGATGTGGATGAAGATGGCGTGATTACGCTAGAAGAGTTAGAACTAGCACAAGCCAAATCCATAGAGCGTCAAAAAGCAGCCGAAGCCCGCATGGAAGCGCAACGCATCCAAGAAAAAGAAGCGGAAATCAAAAATCTAAGTAAGTCCAAAGTCAACAAACAAGCAGCCAATGGTCGCAAACGCCCTAGCTAATTCCCTTTAATATCAGAGTCTAGCCCGAACTATTCGCCAAAACGCTGCTCCCTGTCTTTAAACTCACTTTCTAGTTTCAAGCTTTCTGGTTTAAAGTATACTTCATGCAGTCACCAAGTTCATACACCGCTAAAACAATCGCCAGTATGCAAGACATTGATGCGCTTGCTTGGAATGCGCTGACAGACGGCACACCATTTTTACAACATGCGTTCTTATTGGCGTTGGAACAATCTAAATCCGTAGGCGAAGGCACTGGGTGGTCAACTTGCGCCATCACACTGTTCGATCAACAAGCGCAACTAATTGGCGCTATCCCCGCCTACTTAAAAACACACTCTTATGGTGAATATGTGTTTGATTGGTCATGGGCAGAGGCTTATACACAGCATCAAATCCCCTACTATCCCAAGCTGGTGTGCGCCGTACCATTCACGCCGGTGACTTGCAGCAAGCTATTAAGCCATGATCCTGTCGTGTCGCAACTATTGGTTGCCGCACTGACGAATATGCTGGATCAACATCAGCTATCGAGTGCGCATGCCTTATTTCCATCCGAAACATGCAGTCCATTTTTTCAGGAGGCTGGCTGGTTAAAGCGAGATGGTGTGCAATTTCGCTGGCAGAATAAAGCGTATCCAAACTGGGAAGCATTCTTAGCAACACTAAGCCACGACAAGCGTAAGAAGATTCGTCAGGAACGCAAGAAAGTAGTGGAAGCCGGCGTGCAATGCAAATGGCTAATGGGGACAGACATTAGCGAATCCGATTGGGATTTTTTTTACGACTGCTATTGCAATACCTACCGCGCGCATCACTCAAGCCCTTATTTAACGCGCGAATTTTTTAGCTTAATTGGCAAGTCGATGCCATCCAATATATTAATGATAGTTGCCGAACTGTATGGGAAACCAATTGCAGCGACACTTAATATCTATAATGCCAACACCTTATACGGCAGGTATTGGGGCGCATTACATTACGTGTCCAATTTGCACTTTGAGCTTTGCTATTACCAAGCACAGGCCTTTTGTATTGCGCAAGGCATCACCTATTTTGAAGGTGGCGCGCAAGGTGAACATAAACTCGCCAGAGGGTTTGAACCTAGGCCAACATGCTCATACCATCAAATTGCACACCCTGATTTTAAAGCTGCAATTAGCAGATTTCTGCAAAAAGAATCTAGCCATATGAGCGCATACACCAGCGAGTTAGAAGAGCGTGCGCCATTTAAAAAGACGCTTTTAGAATAGCGATTGCGTCTACGCTACCAGGCAATCTCTTTGCCATCATAAGCAAAAAACTTTCCGGAACGATTCAACGATAAATTTGCAATCACTTTGCGCAATCCACTTACGCTAGTCTCCGTATCGATCAAGCCATTCGGGCCGCCCATATCAGTTCTTACCCAGCCCGGATGCAGCGATGCCACCGAAATACCATATTTATTTAAATCGTGTGAAAGACTTTTCATGACCATATTGAGCGCAGTTTTAGATGAGCGATAAAGATACTCACCGCCACTCGTATTGTCGTCAATGCTGCCCATTTTGCTGGTCATAGCCACTAGCTTTGCATTACCGGCTTTCACTAAATGTGGAACAAACACTTCTGCTAATTTCAAGGTCGACATCGTATTGATCTTGAACGCTTGCATCCACTGCGCATAATCAACATGGCGAAATGAGCTCTCTGGGTATATGCCTGCATTGTTGATCAATAACTGTATGGATTGATCAGCCAAAGTTCTACCCAACGCCTCTATTTGATCGAAGTCTCCAACATCCAAATGGTGGATTTCAATCTGTTGATTGCCTGCGGCCAGTCGCTGTAATGCACCGGCCTGCTCTGGCTGTCGGCAGCATGCAATTACCCGCCAACCGTCATCGGCATACTGACGTACATATTCCAGCCCAATCCCACGGTTTGCACCTGTAATCAATAAAGTTTGATGGTCACTCACCTCACACGCTCCTGTTATCTCTATACCTAAATTGTAGGTTATCATAAACTTATGACGACCATGATGAACATTCCATGCACGCGATAAAGATGCGTTTTATTTTCGGGTTACTGAGTCTGTGTGTGTTGTGTACACTCAAGGCCACCGCAGCAGATTTGAGCAGCAGTGTGTTGTATCGCCCATCACAGCTCACTGCCAAAAATGTAGCGGTGGTGTTTAACCAGAACGACGCCAAGAGTATTGAAATAGCCAACTACTACATGGTTGCCAGAAATATCCCTAAGCAGAATCTGATTGGCATCAACATTCCCGCGGACACACAATCGTCTATTTCTCCAGAAAAATTTGCGCATATCAAACAAGCGGTTGATGGGCAACTCAATGCAGACATTCAAGTGATTGTGCTGGTATGGACAACGCCATTTGCCGTGGGTTGCAACAGTATTACAGCCGCCATGACTTTTGGTTACCAAGCCAAACAATGCGAGAACACCTGTGGCGCCGGTACCCCAAGCCCTTATTTTAACCATGCCTCGTTACAGCCATTTCGCGATCTCGGCATACGTCTCTCTATCCTCATACCCACAGACTCTGTATCCTCCGCCAAAGCGCTGATAGATCGTGGTGTATTGAGCAGCTTTAGCGTAAATGAAGGCACTGCTTACTTTCTCAAAACAGCCGATAGCGCAAGAAGCAAACCAAGAGAGCGTTTTTTTCCCAAAGACCTGAGCACCATCCAAACCAGAAGATTATTTCTGCGCACACTGAATACAGAGTCCATACAGCACAAACGCGATGTGATGTTTTACTTTACCGGGCAAGTCTCAGTAGCCAATCTGGATACATTAAATTTTCTACCCGGTGCGGTAGGTGATCACCTGACATCATTCGGCGGCGAGCTCACGCCTAGCAATCCCTCGCGCATTACACAATGGACGGAGGCTGGGGCGACAGGCAGTTATGGCACGGTATCCGAACCTTGTAACTACTGGCAAAAGTTTTCCAATCCACAGGTCTTGTTATCACATTACTTAGCGGGGGAAACCTTGATAGAGTCTTACTGGAAGAGTGTTGCATGGCCAACACAGGGCTTGTTTATTGGCGAGCCATTAGCAGCCCCCTATCAAAAACTTCCACTCAACGCTGACCCGCTCACCCCGTCGCAACCTGAGTAATTGCATCCATTTGCGCGGTTAAAAATAATTAAATATTGCGCACACGCTTGTCACAAAAGCTCGTTATAATTAACCACCAATTTTTTGAAGCGCTTAAATTGTGCAAGATATTCGCTGGAAAGCATTTTGGCTCATTCTTTCGTTAACAGCATTTTGCTTGTTAATTTGGCTGGTATATGACACCAAAACCGCACTCATTATTTTTAGTACTGGCATACTGATTTATCTTGCTGGCCATCTCTATTGGCTGCACAAACTTTACACTTGGCTACTCAAACCTGTCTTGAATCACATTCCCAATGGCACTGGTATCTGGGAAGATGTATTTGCCATGCTGTACCAAGAACAACGCAAGCACTCCCGCAACCAAAGCCAATTAAGCACCGCGCTTGAGCGTTTTAGACACGCCACCAGCGCCCTGCCCGATGCCGTCGTGGTGCTCAACACACAAAATGAAATCGAGTGGTTTAATGATCCGGCAGAAAAACAGTTGGGCTTGAACAAACACCATGACGAAAAACAACCCATCAATTATTTGGTGCGTAATGGTGAGTTTCTCAGCTACTTACAATCCGACGACTACAGCTCGCCCATCAAGCTCAAGTCTTGGCGCAACCCTGATGTCACACTCGAGATTCAGTTGATTCCGTTTGGCACCAAGCAAAAGCTGCTGATCTGTCGTGATATTTCCGCATTGGAAAAAACGGAAGTCATGCGCCGTGATTTTATTGCCAACGTCTCGCACGAGTTACGCACCCCGCTCACGGTCATTGGTGGCTTCTTAGAAACCTTGTCAGACATGGCGGGTGAAGTTTCGGAGACCGCAAAGCCCTACTTTAATATGATGCAAGAACAAACCGGCCGCATGCGCCGGATCATTGAAGACTTGTTGACGCTATCGCAAATTGAAAGCAATGCAAAAGATACAGAAGACATTGAAATTGACATGAGCAATATGTTAAAGCTGGTGCAAAATGATGCAAAAGGGCTCAGCCAAAGCCATCATAAAATTCATCTGGAAACAGACCCAACCCTCAATTTAAACGGCGCCCAAAGTGAATTGCAGAGCGCGTTTAGCAATCTTGTCAGCAACGCCATCCGCTACACACCCAAAGGTGGTGAGATTTATATCAGCTGGGGAATGCACGATGGCCAGCCTGTATTCAGTGTGCGTGACACCGGCATTGGCATTGAACAACATCATATTGACCGACTCACCGAGCGCTTTTACCGCGTGGATAGTAGCCGTAGCCGTGAGACGGGCGGTACCGGATTGGGGCTCTCTATCGTGAAGCATATTCTAAACCGACATCAGGCCAATCTGCATATCGAAAGTGAAGTCGGCGTGGGAAGTACCTTTAGCATCGTATTTCCCAAATCAAGGATGCTGCATAAGCAAGTCTCATTATTTGCATGAAGTCGCTACTGACTGCACTGACGATACTACTCACCGCATGTGCTAGTGCACCTGCTCCGCCCGCCTCCGAAGGCAAACCTATGCCGGAACGTGCTGAGAAAAGCTCAGCCAATCAATTTATTAAAACCGATTTTGATCGCATGGCCGATGTGGAGTATTCCGAAAATACACAAAGCCTGAAAATATTGATGCTCAAGCTCTACAAGCGCAATCCGCATGAGCTAGCCAAAAGCACCAGCGACAGCGCAGAAAAAATGGTGGATTGGGTGTTTGATGGCGCCCTACAACACCACTGGCAATTTAAAGAGATGCAAAACAAACAAGGGGTAGAGGCTATTCACCTCAGCTTTTCTCCTGATTACGCTGGTGATCGCGTGCTCTCATTTATTGTCGGTCTGCATACCATGTTGCAAAAAGCCCATGGCGGAAAAAATGCATTTTACTTAACCGATAGCATCCACCCGCAAAGCCTATACAACGTGGCACGTAATGTAGAAATTGCGGCGTGGAAATTGGCATCTAGCCGCAAACCCAACGGTGAACTATACATACTCAGCAATGAGTTTAACGCGCAAGAACGCAATTTAAGTTTTGAGCGCGAGTTTGGCAAAATCATCGGCAGAACCGATTTATTTGCCTTTATGTTGGCAGAGAAATCACAACGCCTCATTTCCAGAATCACCCAAAGTATCGCCACCGCAGCATTTCTTCCGTTTTAAACAAGCCACTCAACCAGCCGTATTTATCGCCATACGGCTTATCCGCCTACTCGTTAAATTGAAGATTTAATTGCGCCATTAAATCCAATAACGCCTTGTAATTGCAGCACTTTTACCGCTTTAATTGTCCAATTGAATTGAGGTGATGGCGATTACACTTTAAATTCTCATTAAAGTCAGTAAGTGCATTCAAAAACAGCATGGCCAGTTATAAAACAGACACGATTCGTCCGCTATTGATTGCCTCTTTGTTGTTAGGCATTTCAATGCTATGGCTATGCTTTAACTTTTATCACATCATTGTCCTCTCGCAACAAAAAGATCAGATCGATACACAGCGCTACTTGCTGGTGACATTCCGCAGTGCGGTGGTAGATGCAGAAACTGGGCAACGCGGCTACTTGATTACCAATAATGTCTCGTTCTTTGACGCGTATACCGAAGGCAAAACAAAAGCATTAGAAACCTACCAAGCCATTGCAGATAACTACCAACTGTTTCCGGCCATCAAACCGCTTATGCTGCAAGTCAAAGCACTCAGTGACGAAAAATTCAATATCATTGAATCCTCCATCCAAGTACAGCTTGATGCAGGCGCATATGCATCACACTTAACGCTGAGTAAAGACAAAGGCCGAACTGTGATGAACGAGATTAAGCTCAAGCTGGAAAATGCAGATTTACTGTTGTTGGCACAAAGACAAACCTACGAAAAACAAATTAAAAAAGCCCTTGAATTTACGATCTTATGCGGCTTGCTTTTGGTCATCATTATTATCGGCATTCTGATTTTCTCTTACAAACGCACCATCAAGCTGTTTGAAACAGTATTAGAAACCAAAGAGGCTTCCGAATCGTTTGCCCATCAGGCTGAGCACGACATGCTGACTGGCTTACCTAACAGAAGAGGCTTTGAGCATTTTATTGAGCTCACCCACTCCAACGCGCATCAACGTAAGCTGCAATACGCCATTTTGTATATGGATCTAGATGGATTTAAAGCCGTGAACGATGACCACGGTCACAACATTGGCGATAACGTACTGGTAGAAGTAGCCAAAATCATTACTGGCTTACTACGTGAGCATGATTTTTTAGCACGCCTGGGTGGCGATGAGTTTGCAATTGTGATTAACCATTTTCATCATCAAAAAAGTCTGATTGATATTGCATCAAGAATCATTGCATCGCTCAACAGACCTTTGAATATTGCAGAGCAAACCATCCAAATTGGCGTGAGCATTGGCATTGCCAGATTCCCGCACGATGCTATTCATAAAGAAACACTGATATCGATGGCCGATGCTGCTATGTATTTTTCTAAGAAAAAAGGCAAAAATCAATTTAGCTTTATCAGCGATACCTTAGCTGCTTAGCGCTACTGTCTCATCAACACATGCTTAATAAAAAAGGGCCCTGAGGCCCTTTTTTATTGCAACACAAACGCACTACGCGATTATTGCGCTGCTGCCGCTGGTGCTGGCTCAGCCACAAAAATCTCTACACGGCGATTTTTAGCTTTGTTGGCCGCTGTATCATTGGCCACCAATGGTTCACGTGAACCGCGACCCTCAATTGCCACACGGCTTGAAGCCACACCACGTGAAGATAAATAATCACGCACGCTTGCAGCACGGTTTAACGATAAAGGATTATTCACAGCATCCGAACCGGTGCTATCGGTATGGCCAATAATCGTGACATTGCTGCTAGGATTATTCACCAAGCCCGTTGCAAACGTATCTAAAATACTTCTGAAATTAGATTGAATATCTGCACGGCCTACTGCAAATGAAATATCGCTTGGAATATCCAACTTCAAACGATTATCCGCAGTTTGTGTCACCGCCACACCAGTACCTGCCGTTGCCTCTTCCATTTGGCGCTTTTGTTCCTCTTGACGCTTCGTCCAAACGTTACCAGCCACAGCACCTGCACCGGCACCTACTACTGCACCAATTGCCGCGCCTTTGCCTTTACCTGCTACCGCGCCTACTACTGCACCTACGCCTGCACCAATCGCTGCACCTTTAGCCGTACCTTTTTGCGTTTCTGTCATATTGGCGCAACCGCCCAACACAAACGCAACCAACACAGAACCGACGATCATTTTATTACGCATATTATTTACCTTATATTAAAAGTGCTACTTTGCTAAAAACTACTTCTCTTGATTGCTAAACGTCTTGTGTGGCATGTAGGCTGACTAGATGCTCAATTATTTATTACTTTCTGCCGCACCCTCAATTTTTTCGCCACCTTTTTGAATATCTTTACCAGCGCCCGCCATGGTGTTACAGGCACTTAATGTGAATGCAAATGCTAAGACTAACAATGTGCTGATTAATTTCATTTTGATTTCCTTTTAAAAGTAAGTTGAATAACGATAGATTGCGCAACATTCCCGACCCACTACATGTACATAGTACATTTGCATTAACACCAACGAATATCAGCTAACGCTGATATTGCTGTCAGACGATTCTTACAATCCAACTCTGTGCTACTAAATTTAAAATACTGAATTGCCATCTACAGCAATCTGAAAGCTCGTATGTCGGGTGTAGCCCGACAGCTAGTTACTTTCTTTTGTGTGTGCAAAAGAAAGTAACCAAACAAAAGCACACCCCACATCACGGCCTAACGGCTCCCTTGCGTTGCTCAACAAAATAAGCGGCTGCGCAACTCAACCTAGTAGCGCATAAAAACCATGCGCTACTGCGGGATTCAAACAAGTGCTCGCCTTGATCTTATTTTGTTTCCGCTACTCAGCGTGATGTAAGGGGATAAACAACTATGAGACCTACCAAAGAATACTTATTATCTTTTTGTGCTCGTATGGTTTTCTAGACCCCTCTGCTGCGCCGAGCAGCACAGTAAAATTGGGGTTAAGGCGAGGACTTGTTTGAGCACCGCGACAGCCCACGTTTTTTGTGGGCTGTTAGGGCGAGTTCCGCAGCCTCCCAATTTTACGAAGCAGCGCAGGAAACAAGCAGCAGCGGGGTGCTCTTTTATTTGGTTACTTTCTTTTGAGCAAGCAAAAGCAAAGTAACTCGCTTAGAGGCGAAAGAAATACTCCAATTACTCAATAAATCTTAATAGTGAATCACCAAGTTCAGTAGTACGCTTAGCTTCTAACCCGTTGCCACTCATTGTCGCATTGAGTCCTTCGGTATTTACTAAGCCCCTAGAGTACAAGTCTTTCCAAAGCTGAATATAAAGCTCCCTATGCTGACGCAACTCTGGAATGTTGTGTTCAAGTACAGTACTTAAGCCACCCATGCTTATATTGGGAGGAGGCTTGGGATTTTGAAATAGCTTAAGAATACGAAGATGTTGCTCAGTAAAAGAGTCAACAAAGTTTAATAATAAATGTTGGAGTGTCTCGTCAGGCGCTTGCCCAATTGCAACATTAATAACAGCGTTTCTTAAGGCTTTAAGTTTTGCTTCTTGATGAGTTCGAATTACCGCTTGTGATGCATGCATGACCACTGAAATAAACTGTTCATTATTCTGAAGGTCTTCTAACTTTAAACCTTTAGCCTCAAGTTCTAAAAGCCTATCTCCTACCTCTGACATCCATTTTTGCCGTCTTTTTTCTATAGGTGGCTGAACAACAGCCTGAAACAACTCGACGGCTGCCCCACCTGCAAAAGGAATAGCAGATAAACCAGCGCGGACTGTTGCATGCAACGCATCACCACTTGTTGCTTTCGGAACTGTGAGATTATTTTCTGACAAAACTTTACCCCAACGCCACTTCCACCAAATTATCACTAAACGTCGTCGAATGCCCCATATCCCCAAACTCCGCAGCACTAATGCAATTGACCGTGCCATTATTCAATTGGCGCCAATAGCCTAACGTAGCCACCACAATCCCAGGGTTCACATCTTTGGTAATCCGTGCATCTGCTTGAAATGCGCCACGGCCATTAAACACTTTAACTTTATCGCCCTCTTGAATGCCACGGGTAGTCGCATCTAATGGGTTAATCATGACAAACTGTTCGCCTTGCCCTTTGATTTTTTCGGTGACGTTGGCATAGCATGAATTTAAAAAGCCATGGCTCTTGGGCGAGATAATATTCAACGGATATTTTTTGGCCAATGCTGGGTTGTTTTCCACGCTCTCACGATTAGCCACGTAATCGGGCAATGCATCCAAGTCTTCACCCGGCTGAAAGCCTTCGTACATTTGACGGAACGGCCCTGCCACAAAGTTTTTAGCGCCTTCTACCATGAACATACATTTGCCAGTGGGTGTAGGAAAGTTGCCGTTTTTGTGCGGTGCGCGGTCGTCTTTGGTGCCCACTTTGAGCTTGGCAAAGCCGTGCTCGCGCATATAGGCCAAATCATAGCCATCACAGGCTGGGGCATCCCATGCCACATAGTTTTCCAAGCATTCGCTGTCCGACCAATTAAAGTTATCTTCTTCAAAGCCTAAGCGTTTGGCCAAGCGGCGGAAAATTTCATTATTGGGCAATGCTTCACCCGGTGGATCAATACACTTAGCGTTGTAGGTGAGGTACAAATGCCCCCAAGACAGAATCATGTCTTCCATCTCTGCACCCATGGCAGCTGGCAACACAATATCCGCATAGGCAGCGGTATCACTCAGAAAATGCTCCGCCACCACCGTAAATAAGTCTTCGCGTTCTAAGCCTTTCACAATCTTATCGGTCTCGGGCGATTGTGTGACCGGGTTAGTATTCCACACCATCAGCGATTGAATAGGGGTATTGAGTTTAATCTCACCCAACAATACACGCCCCAATTGCAGGATATTGGCGACTTGCGTGCCTTCTGGAATTAAATCCGGGCGGGAAATCACATCAAAACGGTAAGGGTGCTCCCATACTGGGAACTGCAAAATGCCGCCGCCCACATGGCGCCATGCACCAATCAATGCGGGCAAACAGGTCACTGCACGGATAGCTTGGCTACCGCCGTAATTGCGCTCCAAAGCTACGCCAATGCGAATAGCGGCAGGTGGGGTAGTGGCGTATTCGCGAGCAAATTTGCGAATATCATCAGCCGCAATGCCAGTAATCTTTTCTGCCCATTCTGGTGTGCGTGTTTTGGCACGTTCTGCCAGTTCTTTGTAGCCTACGGTGTAGTTGTCAATGTAGTCCTGGTCTTGCAAACCTTCTTCAATAATCACATGCATCATGGCCATGGCCAACGCACCGTCAGTACCTGGTTTGGGCGCAATATGCCAATCCGCTTCTTTGGCCGTTTTAGACGCATAAGAGTCCACCACCACCACTTTGACGCCTTTTTTCTGTGCCTCATGAATGATATGCCAATGGTGCAGATTGGTAGAGACTGAGTTGGATGCCCACACCACGATATATTTAGCATGGATAAAACTTTCCGGATCTACACCGGCAGTGGGGCCAACGGTGAGTAACCAAGCGGTACAAGAGCCCTCACCACAGAAAGTACGCTCACATACTGTGGCACCCATGCGGTTAAAGAATGCATCACCGCCATTGAGGCCATGCACCAACCCTTGGTTACCCAGATAGCTGGCGGGCATAATGGCTTGCGGGCCATCTTTTGCAATGATAGCTTTCCATTTACTGGTGATTTCGTCTAAGGCTTCATCCCAGCTAATACGCTTAAACTGTTTGCTGCCTTTGGGGCCAGTACGTTTGAGGGGATAGAGTAAACGGTCAGGGTGGTAATGCCGCTTTTCGTAATCTTTGAGCTTGACGCACAAACCGCCGCGCGTCATTGGATGCTCTTTGTTACCTGTCACCTTTAATAATTTACCGTCTTGCACATGGTATTCCATGCTACAAGTATCCGGGCAATCGTGCGGACAGCCGCCATGAAAGGTTTTAACGCCAGTGTCTGTCGGTGCATTCATCTTCATCCCCTAACAATAGTTTTTATGGTGCGATACGAATTAAAATGACTATATACCTACTTGTATAGCCGATGCAATTATTTTTATATTGCTGAAAAAGACGATTAAAATAGCCCCATGCAAATTCAACTTTCCCAACCGCTCACACTCCTAAACCAACTCACGCCTGAAGCTTTTCTGGCCGAGTACTGGCAGAAAAAACCGCTGCTGATTCGCCAAGCTATACCGGGATTTACCGGCTTACTTGATCCCAACGATTTGGCTGGCTTGGCTTGCGAGGAAGAAGTGCAATCCAGATTAGTACAATTTGCAAAGGGCCAGTGGCAAGTCACGCAAGGCCCCATGTCGGAAAAAACATTTAAGCGCTTGCCTAAACACGACTGGACCTTGTTGGTACAGGGCGTGAACCATTACCTGCCAGAAGCCGCCGACTTATTGGCGCAATTTAATTTTATTCCACATGCGCGTTTGGATGATTTGATGGTGAGCTATGCGCCCGATGGCGGTGGCGTGGGCCCGCATTTGGATAGCTATGATGTGTTTTTACTGCAGGGTAGCGGTAAACGGCACTGGAAAATTAGCCAGCAAACCGATTTCACTTTAATTGAAGATGCGCCTTTACGTATTCTTAAACATTTTGAAACAGAGCAAGAGTGGGTGCTGGAGGCAGGCGATATGCTCTATCTCCCACCGCAAATTGCCCATTGGGGTGTGGCGGTCGGTGAAGATTGCATGACCTACTCGATTGGATTCCGTGCGCCAAAAACGCAAGAGCTCGCGCATGAGTTTATGCATTTCCTCCAAGACCATACGCAATTGGAAGGCATCTATCAGGATCCCGATCTCGCCGCACAAGCGCATCCGGCTGAAATTAGCCGCAATATGGTGAGCAAGGTCAACCATGCGCTACAAGCCATTGCATGGGATGACACATTGGTGGGTCGCTTTTTAGGGCAATACTTAACCGAACCTAAGCCGCATATTGTGTTTGCACCACCACGTAAGCTTTCACTCAAGTCATTACATCAACGTTTGTCACAGACAACACTCCATCTGGCATTGGCCTCACAAATGTTATTCTGGCAAGACACGTTTTTTCTCAATGGTGATGCAGTGGCTGCACCAGCCATACTCACCCCAATCTTAACAACATTGGCAGACCAGCGTTATGTGGATTGCGGCACTTTAACGCCCGAGCAACTGTCTCTATTAGCAACTACACTGTATGAGGCCTATTTAGCAGGCTATGTGCTGATGCGTGAGGACATGGAATGACCGATACCACCACGAATGATCAACTCACTCCCGATACCACTTTAGTAGGTGAGGCATTGTATGCACACGCTATAAACCTAGTGATTGCACAAGCCACCACTAGCCTGCTTATCTTTGACCAAGACCTGTCACATGGTGATTACAAAAGCACCTTACGCTACCAAGCGGTTCAACAGTTTTTGAGTCAATCGCCACAGAGCAAGCTCACCATTATTTTGCATCAAGACGCATTTTTAACCACCCAATGCCCACGCCTGATGGAGCTGCTATTAACATACGGCCACAAAATGACGGTATATATTACCAATGACTCCGCCAGAATTGCCAAAGATTGCTTTGTTATTGCGGATGATGTGCATTACGTGAAACGCATTCATATTGACCACGCACGATTCAAGTATGCATTGGACGATGCAGAGTCTTGTGCCGGGTTACGTATGCGATTCAGTGAACTATTAGAAGAAACTTCACACACGATTTCTGCTACGCAGTTGGGGCTTTGAGAATTTCCATGAAAAAGTATTTGTGCATCATTTTATGCATTATCAGCTTTCAAGCGTTGGCACAAACCGAGCTGAGAGTGTTTACACTACAGCACCGCTTTGCCCAAGATCTATATGCCGCCATTTCTCCATTGGTGGATGAAAGCGGCACAGTGACCGGCATGAATAATCAACTGATTGTGCGTGCCACCCCAGCACAACTGGCAGAGATAGAGGCTGTGATTGCGCAACTGGATGTCGCGCGCGTCAATCGCAGAATCACCGTGCAGTCACAGCAAAACCAGCAATCGACCATGGACAATACACAGATTTCTGGCAATGTGCGTAGAGGCAGAGTCATTATTGGCAACAACCCGAATGCAGCCCCCAATAGTGGACGTATTGATGTCACCCGCAATGAGCAACACACCACACAAAATAGTCAGCAATTTTTACAAGTGGTGGATGGGGAGCGTGCCTATATTCGTGTAGGCACCCTAGTGCCC
>Ga0066478_1000241_pt1 | contig 16874 bp, 22 predicted proteins | sample LakWasM116_HOW13_2_FD_59559 | JGI IMG/M metagenome (GOLD analysis project Ga0066478, IMG submission 59559) | Freshwater sediment methanotrophic microbial communities from Lake Washington under simulated oxygen tension - Sediment Metagenome 116_HOW13 | ecosystem: Environmental > Aquatic >... | reverse complement strand
GAAGTCTTCATCCAAAGTGGTCATTGGATTATATCTTTGCCACGCCATTTATCATCAAAAGCAATTGGCTTTCTCTTAACATAAGACAGTATTGCTTAGTTGCTGTTTACACAAAGGTCTCGTAACTCTCCCCTCGATGGCAGCGTATAGGTCAGATTCAGCTTATGCTTACAAGTAACTCTCCGATACTTTTGTCAGTGATTAGTCATCTACAACAGCATTTAGTAAAACACTTGTTAGATGACTTAGAAGCACACTGTAGTCAGCATATTAAAGTGGTGCTAACACTGAACCTACCTGAAACGTTATCCTTTAAAGTGCAGGACTATACGTTTCCAATACAGTTAATCATTAACGAACATCCGAAAGGTTTTGGCTCCAATCACAATCAGGCTTTTACTCATTGCGATACTGACTACTACTGCGTAATCAATCCCGACATACGGATACACTCTGATCCATTTAGTATATTAATTTCTGATTTGGATAAATTCTCGGCTGCACTCATAGCGCCACTAGTGCTCAGCACAGACAATGTACCTGAAGACAGTGTCCGGAGGTTTCCTACCCTATTGTCTTTACTTAAGAAAGTTTTGCTAAAACAAAGAACAACTGACTATCCCACTAATCAAGTGATTGTAAATCCAGATTGGGTAGCTGGCATGTTTATGCTGTTTAGTGCTAAAAAATACAAGCTAATTGGCGGCTTTGATGAGCGTTATTTTCTATACTATGAAGATGTAGACATTTGCAAATCACTTCACAAAGTTAAAGAAATAATCGTTTTTTCACCTCATACCTCTGTAATCCACGCTGCTAGGCGCAGTAGCCACAAAAAACTAGCCTATCTGTTAATGCATATAAAAAGTATGCTTAGGTTTTTACTAAAATAGTAAGTTTTTATATGATTGCTATACACCGCTTTGTACTGGTCTAACAAATGAATATTTTAATCACGGGGGCAAGTGGTTTTGTAGGAAAGGCTGTCTGTCAAACGCTATTTAACAATAACCATCGAATCTCAGCCATTGTTAGAAACCCAGCAGTAGTGCCGCATGAATATGAGGTTATTAATGCAAATTTAAACGCGAATACAAACTTGGGAGATGTTCTCAACTCTATTGATGTGGTAATTCACTTAGCTGGAAGAGCGCATGTACTCAACGATAATTCAGTTGACCCTTATAAAGCCTATGCAGAAATTAATATTGACGCCACCAATAATCTAGCTACTCAAGCTGCCGCAAGCGGGGTTAAGCGATTTATTTTCATTAGCTCAATCAAGGTCAACGGTGAGCAAACACTCAATGCAGCTTTAACAGAACTTGATGAGCCTAAACCAGAGGATGATTACGGAGTCACTAAACTTGAAGCAGAGAATGTATTAACATCACTTGCTGAGAAATCAACAATGGAGGTTGTGATTATTCGCCCACCTTTGGTATATGGTAAAGGCGTCAAAGCAAACTTTCATAATCTAATCAAACTTTGTAAAACCAGCCTACCCTTACCCTTTGGTGCGCTACACAACAAACGCAGCATGGTATACATCGAGAATTTGGTGGATTTTATTAACACGTGTACTACCCATCCTAAAGCTGCGAACGAAACATTTTTAATCTCGGATGATGAGGACATTTCTACCACGGTGTTAATTCGTTCGATTCGTCATGCCTTAGGCGTCCCGGCCTGGCTTATTCCAATACCGCAACAATGGATCGTGTCTTTACTGAAATTGATGGGAAAGAAAACCCTAGCGGCCCGGCTATGTGGTAATTTGCAGGTAGATATCAGCAAAGCTAAAACCTTGCTCGGTTGGAAACCACCATATACCTTCAAACAGGGTATTCATAAAACCATACGTAAAAATTAAAATAGTCTGAATATGCTTAAACGTTTTTTTGATCTTGCTTTAGTACTATTGTCATTACCAATAGTCGCTCTCTTAGCATTCATTACTTATCTGCTGGTAAAAACCACGTCTCAAGGTGATGCAATATACTGGAGCAAACGTGTTGGCATGCATAACCAATTGTTTAATATGCCTAAATTCCGTTCTATGAAAATAAATACACCTGCGCTTGCAACGCACATCATGAATCAGCAGGCCGACCCCAACCAATATTTGACGCCGGTTGGTAGTTTTATCCGTAAAAGCAGTTTAGATGAATTGCCCCAATTATGGAGCGTACTCAAAGGCGATATGTCTATCGTGGGGCCTCGCCCTGCCCTGTTTAATCAGGATGACTTGATTAGCTTGCGTAGCGAATATGGTGTGCATATTTTGAAGCCAGGTATTACCGGTTGGGCACAAGTCAATGGACGGGATGAGTTACCTATCCCGCAAAAAGTTGTGTTAGATGCGTATTACCTAAAACATCAGTCATTGTGGTTAGATTGCTATATCATTCTGTTAACCGTTTTTAAAGTACTTAAACGCGATGGTGTATCGCATTAAATAAGCCATTTTTTATGAATTTTTATCGTCAATATATTGTGAGATGGCTGCCATACATTGCCATGATGCACGATCTCATTGTGGCATCTGCCATTTGGTATTTTGCGTTTTTGTTACGGTTTAATTTTGCTATCCCGCCTAATTTTATTGATACGATTTGGACAACACTACCTGCCGTCTTGGTTGTTGAGTTTGCTTGTTTTGTATTGTTTGGTTTATATCGTGGGATGTGGCGCTTTGCCAGCATTCCAGATCTCAAGCGAATTATCCGTGCGGTTGCGCTCTCAGCCCTTATCATTAGCTTTGCGAGCCTGATTGCACAGCCACAAATCATTATTCCTCGCTCTGTGCTGTTTCTTAACCCACTGTTACTCGTGCTTATTATGGGTGGCAGCCGCTTTGCTTACCGTGCGTGGAAAGAGCGCCGTTTATTCAATCCTATCGTACAGCAGGGCAAGCCGGTGATTGTATTAGGGGTTGAGGAAGCCGCAATCAATCTGATTAAAGAACTCACCAAAAGTCATGAGTGGCGTGTCGTCGCACTTTTAGATGACAACACGCTGATGCACAACCGTGAGTTTATGCATATCCGTGTGGAAGGTGCAATTGATGCATTACCGGAAGTTGCACAAAAATACGATTGCGAACACTGCATCATTGCGATGCCCTCTGCCAATCATCTGGCGAGAAAACATGCAGTGAATGTGGCCAACAGCATTGCGATGGAGGTACTAACTTTACCGGCAATGAGTGATTTGATGAGTGGAAAAGTCAGTATCTCGCAAGTACGTAAGGTGGATGTAGAGGACTTGTTGGGCCGCGATGTAGTGAATTTAGACAACGCTGGCTTAAGCAGCATGATTGCAAGCAATACTGTCATGGTAAGTGGTGCAGCCGGTTCGATTGGTTCTGAGTTATGCCGCCAAGTGCTGGCATATCATCCTAAAAAACTGGTATGTATTGATGTCTCTGAATATGCACTTTACCTACTGCAACAAGAGTTCAGTCAACGTAAGACAGACACACAAATTTTGTACATCGTTGCAGATATAAAGAATAAAACGCGCATCAACCATGTGCTACTCACGCACCAGCCTAAACTGGTGTTACACGCAGCCGCCTATAAACATGTGCCAATGATGGAAGACTATAACGTGACGGAAGCATTGATTAACAATGCATTTGGCACCTATCAGTTTGCCAGCGCCTGCCAAACGGCACAGGTGGATAAGTTTGTGCTGATTTCTACCGATAAAGCGGTGAACCCCACCAATGTGATGGGTGCAAGTAAACGTTTAGCCGAACTGGTTTGCCAAAGTCTCCAGCCTAAAAAGCCTTCTAAAAACACGCCTAAAACACAGTTTATTACCGTGCGCTTTGGTAATGTATTGGGCAGTAGTGGTAGCGTGATTCCTAAATTCCGCGAACAAATTGCCAGAGGCGGGCCTATCACTATCACTCATCCTGAAATCACCCGTTACTTTATGTCGATTCCTGAAGCCGCACAGTTGGTACTGCAAGCTGGCACCATGGGCAAAGGCGGTGAGATTTTTGTCTTAGACATGGGCGAGCCCGTCAAAATTATCGACCTTGCCAAAGACATGATTAAGCTATCAGGATTACATCACGAAGAAATTCGGATTGAGTTTACCGGGTTAAGGCCAGGTGAAAAACTCTATGAAGAACTGCTGGCCGATGATGAAAATACTTTGCCAACCAACCATGAAAAACTGCGGATTGCGCAAGCGCGCAGTGCAAGTGCAGCATGGCTGGATGATTTGTTACACTGGCTAGAGAAAGTGCAGCACATGGCCGAGCATCAGGTCAAAGTACAGCTCAAAGACTGGGTAGAAGAGTATCAACCCAATGCATTAACTGCGGGCGAGCCGCCAGTACTCGCCATTGAGCCGTCACAAACCATCCATTAAGTTAAACAACCTCTTTATTTACCAGCGACTTATTTACCAGTCACCCATTGGGGATGGCTGGTTGTCGTTTACAATACTGCTCCTACCCAATCAATATCATCGTTAGTCATCTATGCCTCACATCACGCTCGATAACGCCAGCCTTGCCTTTGGCCATCACGCACTGCTTGCACAAGCCTCATTTCAGTTAGATCCGGGCGAGCGTGTCGGCCTGATTGGTCGCAATGGTGCGGGTAAATCCAGCTTACTTAAAGCCATTGCTGGCACTATTAAATTAGATGATGGCACGGTATGGCGTGCCCCCAATGTACGGGTGGTCTATGTGCCACAAGAGCCTGAGCTAGACAACACGCATACCGTGTTTGAGGCGGTAGCAGAAGGCTTGGGCAGCCTGCAACAAACCATCATTGATTATCACCAAACTACTCATGATATGGGCATGCCAGATGCAGATATCGAGGCGCTCTTGACGCACATGCAAGCGCTACAGCATGAAATGGATGTGCAAAACGGCTGGGCTGCACAATCACGTGTGGAGACGGTATTAAGCAGACTCAAGCTAGATGCAGATGTGTTGGTCTCTACCCTCTCTGGTGGCTGGCGTAAACGTGTAGCACTTGGCCGAGCATTAGTGGCAGAGCCGGAAGTGTTATTGCTGGATGAACCCACCAACCATCTGGATTTAGAAGCGATTGAATGGCTAGAAGATTTGCTGTTGGGGTTTAGTGGCAGCGTGTTATTCATTACACATGATCGCCGCTTTTTAGACAAACTCGCCACCCGCATTACAGAATTAGACCGCGGCAATCTCACCGACTTTGTGGGTAACTTCACGCAATATCAACTTAAAAAAGAAGAATTATTAGCAGTGGAAGAAACCCATGCCGCCAAATTTGATAAATTTTTGGCCCAAGAAGAAGTCTGGATTCGCCAAGGCATTAAAGCGCGCCGCACGCGTAATGAAGGACGTGTGAGACGTCTTGAGGCGTTGCGCTTAGACCGCGCAGCCAGACGTGAGCGCCAAGGCAATGTGAAATTGAATCTGGACGCTGGGGAACGCAGTGGCAAGCTGGTGGCAGAACTCGACCAAGTCTATAAAGCTTATGGCGATAAAGCGTTGATTAAAGGCTTCAGCACGCGCATTCTGCGTGGCGATAAAATTGGCCTACTCGGCCCGAATGGTATCGGTAAATCTACCCTACTCAAACTCATTTTGGGCGACATTGAAGCGGACAGTGGTGAAATTCAACGTGGTACAAAAATCAGCGTGGCGTATTTTGATCAAATGCGCGAACAACTGAATGAAGAAGCCACGCTTGCAGATACGATCAGCCCAGGATCAGACTTTGTAGAAATCGGTAACGAGCGTAAGCACGTCATTAGTTACTTAGAAGATTTCTTATTCCCGCCACAACGCTCGCGTTCACCAGTGAAGTCTCTGTCTGGCGGGGAGCGCAATCGTTTGTTACTGGCGCGTTTATTTGCGCGGCCAGCCAATGTACTGGTGCTAGATGAACCGACCAACGACTTAGATATCGACACACTAGAACTATTGGAAAGCTTGCTGCAAGAATATACAGGTACACTGTTTTTAGTCAGCCATGACCGCGCTTTTTTAGAAAACACGGTCACCCAAGTCATCGCCTTTGAGGGCAATGGCATACTGACTGAATTTGGCGGCGGTTATGACGATTGGCAACGCTTTACCGCACAACGTCTGGCAGAAAAGACAAGTGCAGCCAAAGCCAGTACTACTAGTGCACCGACAACTAACACCGCAGCGAGCAAAAGTACAACCGCAACAAAATTAAACTTTAAGGAACAAAAAGAGCTGGAAGCTTTGCCTGCGCAAATCGAACAACTCGAAGCCGAGCAGACGCAAGTGAATCAGACCTTGGCAGACCCTAACTTTTATCGTGACCATGCGGATGACGTTAAGCCAATGCAATTGCGTTTAATGCAAATTGAAGCGGAAATCGAAACCAAAATGGAACGCTGGGCAGTGCTGGACAGCAAAGCGAATTAAACTTCCGCTTCTGCCTGAATAGCTGGCAGATTATGCATGGCGCGCGCGCGATTACACGCCTCACTACCCGCTGAAAACTCACGACAAGTGCTTGAACGTGCAGCATAAATACGACAGCTGACCTGCTTGCCCACTTCTCCCTCCAACGCAATGCAATGGACGGGACTGTTTGCTGTCCCTTGCATGCATACATGGTGCGGGCTCACCGCCTGTGTAAGCGCTTGTGGTACTCGGCCGAGCGGATGTGCGTCTGTTTCTGCCCAATAAAAAGACACGCGAAACGCCGCGCAACATGCACCACAAGATAAACAATGTTGCGACATATATCCTTTACGATTGATTGAGCCGATATTGATATCACCGATGGCTCTATCTCACAATATCATGCAGATAAATACAGGCAACGATATATAAAATTACGACTGGGAGTTTATACGTATATTTATATAAATAAAGAATCAGAATTCACTTGATAGCATTAAACCCACAAAACACTTATACATCTAGTACTTAAACGATTTTATTTCATAAATTGACAACTTTTGATAGTCCAACATAACTATATTATCAACTGCTCTGGCAATGCGCTTTAACTAATATTCATTGTAAATATTTTCCAATGAACATTTGTCTAGGAGTCGGTATGAAATTAGCAACTCGTAAGATGTTAACGACAATCTCGTTAGCCGCCGCATTTAGTATTTCTAGTGTCAGCGCTTTTGCTGACACTACTACCGTTCTTGCAGTTGGCGCATTGCCTGCATCATTAACGTATAGCAATACATTCACCAGCTCAGATTCGGGCACAACATTTTGGGATGATTATATATTTACCATTACTGATGGCTCGGTCAATTCGGTCACTTCATCCATCAATCTAGACAGCATATTGGGCGTAAGCGATCTTCGTGCAAGATTATACAAGGGCAGCACACACCAAACTGCAGCGATTGCACCGAACGAATTGATCTCAGCTTGGGGAACAACGGTAAACTATAGTCCAACCGTTTCCTCAACAACCGTTGTGCTAAATCCATTAACGTTGAGTGCTGGCACCTATACGCTTCAAATCAAAGGTATTGTCTCAGGTTCAGCCGGTGGCTCATATGCAGGGGTATTAAATATTGCACAGCCTGTGCCAGAGCCAGAGACTTATGCAATGCTGTTATGTGGCATGGGACTAATAGGGTTTATGGCAAAACGCAGAAACACACAAGCTTAAACCGGCATAATCGCTTTAAGATTTGCAATGGGAGCGGCAGCTCCCTTTTTTGCATTTTGGCAGTTGTTTTTTAAGCCATCCATATCAATGACTCATATTTGCCCTAGGCAGATACTCACTACCTGTCATCGTGACTGTAAGATGCGCCAATACCATTCCAACCAATCGGATGGTTGCATTCGCAATTGCTAGTATTTACTATGTTTTAGTTCAGATGCATCTAAACAACCACGAATGGAGAACGAATATGACTCCCAAGAACACAATCTGTCTTTGGTACGATGGCGCAGCCCTTGAGGCCGCAAAGTTCTATGCCGAAACGTTTCCGGATAGCGCGGTGGGTAGGATTCATTATGCGCCGGCCGACTACCCTTCTGGTAAGGAGGGCGATGTTTTGACGGTGGAATTCACAGTGATTGGTATCCCTTGTCTCGGCCTAAATGGTGGCCCGGCGTTCAAGCACAATGAGGCTTTTTCGTTCCAAGTTGCGACTGATGACCAGGCTGAAACTGATCGCTTATGGAACGCAGTTGTAGGCAATGGTGGCGAAGAGAGCGCTTGCGGCTGGTGCAAGGACAAGTGGGGCTTATCGTGGCAAATCACGCCGCGTGCGCTTATTGCCGCCATAGAAGACCCTGACAGCGCTGCTGCTAAACGCGCTTTCGAAGCCATGATGCAAATGGGGAAAATCGACATAGCCATGATTGAAGCAGCCAGGCATGGCTGAGTTGTAGTGTAGTTTATGTATGGCTCTAGATACGCTTAATCCACCAAGCAGAATTGGTGGAAATGTGCTTCGATGATACTATTTTTAATAACGTAAATCGATGAAGTGGGGTCGCCACCCCTTTCGTAGGCGCCAGTCTAGAATATGTAAAGCAAGAAGGTGATCAAACTCAATTGAGAACAAGTTGGAGACAAAATGAATTATCAAGGAAGCTGCCACTGTGGCCATATTAAGTTTGAGGTAGAAGGAACGCTGACTGGCGCGATGTCTTGCAATTGCTCTTTCTGCCAACGTAAAGGCTCGCTCATGTGGTTTGTTCCACGAGAGAGTCTTAGCCTACTCACGCCAGAGAGCAACGCCAGCACCTACGAGTTTAACAAACACGTTATCAAACACCAATTCTGTGCAGTATGTGGCATTCACCCATACGGTGAAGCTACCGATCCAAAAGGTAACCGCATGGCAGCTATCAATATTCGTTGCCTAGAGGGGATCGACCTTGAGAGTGTTCCTGTTACTCATTATGATGGTCGCTCGCGCTAGATACAAGACGCCCAATCGATTATCCATTAAGCTGCTATTTTACACTCCCACACAGTTTTAACCTTTGCATCCAACTTTAGTCTGCTATTGCATATTCCTAGAGAGGTGGCGCCCCGACAGGCATCTAACAATGCCTGTCAACACAACACAAGTAATGGCTTAATAAATTAAATCAAATATTTATACAGATTTTTATACAAAAATTGCTTTTTACCGAGTCAATAAATTGGCTTTTACATCATGTTAGACGTCATTAGTACCCTTTTTATGGACCGAAGAAACTCATTTTCACGAGTCGGTTAATTACTGCTTAGAGTGGTTTATCTTTATATTTAAATCAAAGTTTACATTGCCATATATTGCTTAAAGCCCCAAAAAGAAGGTTAGCAGCATCTTGATGCCTAGTTTCAGGGTGATCACTAAGATATTTGTTCATAATGTCGTATATCTGACCATAGGTCGTTCCCTCTGGTTGGCATATATAAAGTGATGGCTCAAATTTCTTATCAGATTTTATTGAAATTAACCTGTCACTATTTTTTATATAAGTCTGCATATCCACTAACCCTTGAATATATTTAAGTGCTGCCAATTTGCTACCGCTGTTCATCAGTTCGTACAAATCATTTCCACTAACTGCAAATGCGTTTGTATAAAACAGTAAGGTAAGTATAAAAATGAATTTTTTCATTAACAGCCCTTTCGCTCCCAGCTATCCTTTGCCTTGGCATCTGCTTTAGTCTGCCATTGCATGTTCTCAGGACTGTCAGAACCGCCGCAAGCTAGAGGTTTGATGTGATCTATAACATAGTTTGGACAGGAACCTTTAGTTCTGCCAGTAGCAGGGCATGGGTTATCAATCTTAAATGCCTTCTTTGCCTTGTAACTGCGGTTGCTTTCTGCGTATGCGGAAGCAGAAAGGCTAAACAGCAATATGATTAATAGCATTTTACTGACCAAGATTAGGAACTGAACTGCCAGCTGAGTAAATATCAATAATACAAATCGCTGTTACTAGTATGAATATCGTAGCTAATACTTTTGTAAAAGTTTTTTGCTGCTCGCTACTAATAATCTCTATGTATCTAGTTATGACATACATAGCAATTATCAATGAAAGTGCTGGAATCATATTTATTACCCCTTATTGATCTAAATCAGTTTCAATAGCTGTAACTACGGTTTGCGTCCAATTTTGTCCCGTTATCTGCAAGCGTGAGCGCTTATAACTAAGCACCTCTATCTGATACTTATCTGATGGTTTATTGGCAGGTGAAATAAACACTCCAACAACCTCACCCCACGTTGCTATGCCTACGCCTCTTTCAGATTTAATATAGCCTTGCTCTTTTGATTTCTCGACAATAGTTAAGTTGTTACTCATCGCCTTTACGGATGACTTCCAAACTTCATCATAGGTCTTACCGGTAACAGTAAATTTTTCGCTACCCGCTCTACCCGGTTTTAATGAATCTGTTGTCGCGCATCCGGCTAACATTAGAAGACTGAGTGCTATAACGAATTTCTTCATACCCCCCCCATGGAGTACCACTAGTTCCGCCTTGAACTACTCACTTATATGTGTAGTACCATGTCAATTATGCATGATTATTAATTACGATTTTCGAATTCATCCAATATTTTTTAGAAACACCATAGCAGCGTAGATAAATAAACTTTAACTTTGAGAGAAATTTTATGAATGAATTAATAGTTCCTGTATATCTCAACAATAGATTAGTTTTTGATTTATTAGCTATGTTACAAGGCGGTATATCAACCGTTACTGCTATAACAAAAAACGAGTCAACCGACAGTAATAAGACTAATAAAGTTGCTGCCTCCCTCGGATTGAGTGAAGCATTTTCTTCGCTCTTCAAAATTGGATTAAGTGCTGAAGCTATAGAAAAAGGTGTTGAGCAAACAAGTCACTCATCACAGGAAGAAAGAGTTCACACACCCGCCTCCCTATTTTCTATGTTGAGAAACACTTTAGTAGAAAAGAATTATCTTCGCAAATTAGAAGCTGGCAGCACGGTGAAAACTGGTGACATTGTGGAATTTACAGCCAAGCTCAAGCGTAACCCGATAGTAGAAGCTATGGACATCTTAAATGAAACGATGTCTATAGCATTAGCTTTCGAAGATAAATCCACTCCAGCAGTCAAAGGGCAAAAGAAACCTACTGATAATGGCAACTCAATCATAAAAAAACAAATAGAAACTTTATTGATTAGCTTAAAATCAGGTAACACTATTGATATTACTGCCAGTAATTTATTGTCTGGTCATAATGCAGTAATTACTCTAGAGACAGTTTATCTGAACGATCCAGCCATGGCGGATCTTGTAGATGGTGAATTCAAAGTTATTGGAAAGGTTATTAGAAACATTGATAAGCCTGATGAATCAATCAATCTAATGCGAAAAGCAGTGCTCAGTAAGCTTCCCGAGCCTTTGTTAGAGCAGTTTATCAATCAGCTGTCGAGCTTGAGCCAACTACAAGGATGGGACATTCCAGAGCTTGTGGTAAAGGTTGAAGGGCCTGCGATTCAAGTACTCCCAATTGCAATTTACGCCTAAACGTGTAGATCGAACAGAGCACTTCCAAATGAATGGGGAGATTTCCTAGCTGGCTCATTTGCACTTTACATGTTCGAGTCTCTCCTTTCGCACCACTTCATTATTCTGAAGTTTTCGTTAACATAGTTGCGTCAATATTAGCAATTGATTAACATAATTAACTGACTGAGTACACTTACATAACCAAGAGCGTTCTGCTAACAATATGCAGCCAATTGAGATTCTAAGAGAAGATTTTGCTCAAACCGTTGAGTTTATCGACAAGTGTGATGATCACATCTTCAAGGTCAAGAACTGGGCACTTCTCACATCTTCTGCGGTTATCGCTTTTTCAATCTCTCAAAACCATGACGCTATCGCTTTAGCGAACTTAGTATTGCTAATTGCCTTTATATACTTGGAATTGATATATAAGTCATTTCAGGACACAGCGATCCTACATACCACAGACATTTCACAACGGATAGACAGGTATTTATCAGACCCAACTTCAGAGCTGCTAATCGACTATACCCATAGTTTTGGTCGTAAGCTTCACTACCCATCTACGGGTCGAGTATTCTCCATTCTAGGCAATCGCAATCGTTGGCACATCTTCAACTTCTATTGGTTACTCGCTTTATTCTCGATTGGCGCTTTTGTGCTAGCACGTTTTGTTAACTAATCCATCCATAAATAGTGTCCCTTGGCAGCTTCGAATATTCTAATTCAAGAGCACCACTTCACTTCAGAGAATTCTCACCTTTAGCAATATCCTTGGTAACTGCTTTAACTTCATAACTGAACAAATCAAAAAACCCGCCGCAGCGGGTTTTCAAGTAATAAATTATTACTTTTCCTTTGGATTTATTTTTGCTTCATTATCCTTAGGCGATGATTGAAGAATTGACAAGCCCAGACCGATTGGGCCATATGGCAAACGACCGGAAATCCATCCAACAGCTTCACGAATAGCACCATAGCAGACGCTGTGACCTGTAATTGTTACACCGCGTTTGGCTTCTTCATAAGTCAGCTTTGGGTCATAGTTAAAATATGCCAATACAACAGCTTCAATATAGTAAGGCTCGTCGTTTCTTCTTTCTGGGTTAATGACGGTACTCATCTGCATAATCATCACATTTTCTTGTCTTGGGTCTTTATCAACAGCAATATTGTTGATTGGCGAGAGCTGAAGATCAGTATTCAATGTCTGGTCAAAGTTCAAAATGGCCTCAAAAATTAGTTTGGTAAAACTAACTGACTGTAGCGAGAGCGGGAATGTACTTACGTCAACCATTATGCCGCCAGTGCCTCACATTCAATCACAGGCTTTTTAGGAGTAGTGTTTTTTCCTAAATCAGTAGTGTTTTTTCCCAAATCAATAGTGATTTCAGTATTTGCTGCGCTCTTTGCATTTTGCAGTTTACCGTAAACATTACCAGGAATATGAATTACATTGCTAGGGGTAAGCAATGTGTCAACATTAGCCTTTGCAACTGATGTAATTTTAATTTCGAGTTTTGCGCCTGCAGCCCTAGTAAGCTTAACCATAGACTCAATTGTAAGATTGGTATCGCCTCGAAATACTCGTGAAATATAAGCAGCACTTTTGCCAAACCTTTCAGCTAAAGACTTACCATTAATGTTCGCTGCCCTGCAGATATGGTCTAACTCGAGTGCAAAATCCAATTTTGCTTTTTCTACCCAATATGTGTCTGTTTTTTTTGAGCGATCAATGCTTTCTGCAATTTTCTTACTAACCCAGCCCATAGTTATCACCCTTCATTTTCAAATTCAATTGTGCCGTTTTTTACTGCTTCGAAATATTCTCTACGTTTTATTGCGGCATAACCTACACAGCCCCCGTCTGCTTTATCGCCTGATTTACGTGTAAAACCAGTACAAACAGCGATGGTGTCACCATCGCCTTTAAAAAAGAACACTCTAAAGGGTCCTTTGATGAATTCGTATATCTTTTCGTCTTTGTTTGCTTCGTGTAGCCATTTGGTCGGACAGTTTTCCAAGCCGTTCTCAGCTGCATACGCAATCATATCCCTCAAGCCACTTAAATAAGCTTGAATGCTTTTATTAGTACTTGATAAAAAGTCCTCAACAGGATACGTTTCACCATCATGAACGCAAACGACTACAAAATTCTGACCTTCGTACAATGGTTTAAGTTTCAATATATTAACCTATAAGTTAATTCTACGGCAATATTTTACAATTATTTAAATAATAAGTGATATTAAATTGATTTAAATCTTTAATTTGCTTTTAAGTTTCATAGGTTCGAATCTCTAGACCAAGTGTTTGGTTACTAGAAAGGTTGTGAATATTTAAGTTAATTAATAGCTAAGCAGCGATTCACATGGGTTCTTGTTTAAGAGTGTCAAAGTACAAATAATACTTTCGATAGACAGGCCAAATAAAATCTCGTATGTCTCGACCATCGACAACAAAGTGCTCCATGTCTAATGAGTCTCCCGCACGCATCAGCCCCACTCTAAGTCCCTCTAGAATCTCTAATCGTCCCTCAAGTTCATGTTGGATGAAGTGCTTCGCAGCATTACAGATGTCTTGTATTACTCTATATTCGTCCATGATGTATAACTCTGAATGGAGCCTCTCTTCACGGCTCCATTGATCTAATGGCTTATTTTTATATGAAGTATACTTATCGGGGCATATCCACTCCCGTAAATGATATAAAGGGAAAATTAAATCAAACAATGCGTCCTCAGATGGGGAGTCAGCAAAAGCTATAAATTTACGTTGAAGAAGCTCGAATAGTTTATACGCGCTATTGGTTGTGTAAATACCGCCTGTCACTTCAAAATCCATTCATTATGTACCCCTCAGAGAGAAACTTAATCATACCTTTTCTGTACTTCTTATTGAGGCTACCCAAAAAGCTCATTAGCGCTTAGTTTTTGAGAATGTTAATTTTACGAACTTTCCCGTCTCCCATCCAAAATGAATCTCACGATATTGCCCATCGACCTCAAATGCAAAACAACTTGGCCTGTAGGTAATTTTATCAAGGCTTTCTTGCATTCCTTGAATATCTATGAGAAACAACATTAGCCTGATATAAGAAATTCTATATTCGCAACCTATGACAATATGATTAATATCTGCAAGGGTTGAAACATTCATTCCCTCGGATAAAAACATTCCTTTTTTCTCGGGTATTGCTAAGCCCCAATTGCTAGGGAGTTCTTGGTATCCAAATAGAACTCTTAACACTGCCAAAGGTGGTGGCTTTGCAGCTATTAAGTCACCATTTACTGTCTGAGCATACCCTGTAAAAAGATAGCCACACAATACTTTTAACAACCATCGCTCTATGTCTGTACCGCGAACGATTAGATATTCACTGGATGTTTTTAATAGTCCAAATTCAAAAAACTTCTTAGCAAGAGCATCTAACTCTGATAAAGCATTATTATGTCTTTGGCATAATATTTTTGCAGATAAAGCAGAAAATTTAAGTGGCTTTTCCTCATTTAAAAACGGAGCCTTAACCTTACCTTCCTTACCGAGTAGCTCCATTACTGACTTTGTAAAAAAATGCTCTTTTGTTATCTGTTTGCTGCAGTCGCATAATTCTTTTGCGAAACATTTAGGATGTGAGTAGTTTGTTTTAGGGCCTGGAGGTTCAGTATTCATTGTTTTAAAGCAACAGTATTTTATTGGCTTAGAACTGCCGCAAGTACATAAGCTATCAAGGTTAACCGAATCACTCATTAGTTTTAAGGTGTAATAATGTTGGATTAAAAACTGCTATTACTTAATGTAATGCTCATAAAAATTATTTTGATGGCTTTAATTGGTGATTATGCATACTTTTCAAGCAAATGAATGCTCTCTTGATTTACAAGACAGAGGTGAAAGGTTAATATTTACTTCCAACGGACGTTATTAGTTAAATGATTCCATTAAAAAATACAAACCCCTTTGTTGAAATGTTCAATGAACTTGTAGACAGAGAGGTTACTGAATTTGAGCGAGCAAGAATAAGAAAAGAGCTAAATGCCTTTGCTAAGTCAGGCTCATACGACCAAACTCAAGAGTTTGAAGGCATGTATGCAGCATTAATTAATGACATACCTTCAATATACAAGCACTTTAATGCTTCGTTAAAGTACTCTGGCGGTGATTCAAATACCAAATTTAATTACGCTGTCTCCTTGAGTAATGTCTTTGAGTTAATTGAATCAATAAATATAGTTGATGAATTAATAAACATTTATGCTGACGATATAAATGTTTTGAAAACCTTACTTGATATATGTGAGGGTGCTTTTGATTGGGAAAAAGGTGGCGTAATACTCGATAAATTAGTCAAACTTGGCTATGATGATAAAGAGTATTTAGATGAGAGTAGGCACACTCTATCGTTAAAACGCCAAATCTCACTTGAGAATGATGTTACGTGGCAAGAAATCGCTACTGAAATTGCGAGTATTGGCCGCTTAATAGTCTCGCAGAACTATAAAGTTCGCTACATAGCTGAGAATATTCGGCCTGAGCTCTCAAATATATTCATAGAGTTCGCCCTTAATACTGATCAAGACGAGCTAATAAGAATTGATAATTTGATTGTAGAAAATATCTCTTCTAAACCATATTCTAAGCTGGATTCGATATTAACATTCTCATGCAAATCCTTTGAACAATGAGTGTAAGTCCACAAGATTTTCTGAAGTCTGGGAAATCGTATGCCCAGAGTAATACTGAGATAGATAAAAGAAATGGCATTTCTAGGATTTACTATTCTGCTTACCACTTACTTTCAAGAATTTTTCCTAAAGACCCTCAATTTACATTAACCCCACCCAAAGGTTTGCATAAGACTTATCATGCATTTCTCGAGAGCCATCCGGCTAATTCAAACGAGAGAATTTGCGGCATTAAACTCAAACAACTATACTCTAGGCGAGTAGCTTCAGACTATGAGTTGGATGTAGATTTGGGGCGCTCTGATTTAGCAATGCAAATTGCTACTGCCGATTTTATTTTCAATAAAGTAGAAGAATTAACAGCAGGGTCTACTTCAAACAACTCGGCAAGTTAACTAAGATTACCTATCAGCATTTCAGATACCAAGTTTTTTGCAAAAGAGCTGCTTGATTACATCAATATCAGAGCCAGACTCATGTCTCATATTCTCGGCGGGATTAATTTTGACGGGATTTTTCAGGAGGAAATTAATTTAAATACCAATGAAAAAAGGTAAGTATGATTTTTATATTGGTTTATTCTTTTTGTTAACGATCATATTAATTACTCTTTTATTCGCTGGCGTATTAGGTCTTATAACCGTGTGTTTTAGTATTGTTTGAATCGCCACTAGTTTACTAGACGCCTTTGAGCCGTAATAATGGCGACCAAAGAAAGGC
>Ga0066478_1000211_pt1 | contig 18729 bp, 16 predicted proteins | sample LakWasM116_HOW13_2_FD_59559 | JGI IMG/M metagenome (GOLD analysis project Ga0066478, IMG submission 59559) | Freshwater sediment methanotrophic microbial communities from Lake Washington under simulated oxygen tension - Sediment Metagenome 116_HOW13 | ecosystem: Environmental > Aquatic >... | reverse complement strand
CAAGGCCCAGCATGGTGAATGCGATAACCGCAATCACAATCAAGCTCATTAGACCGTAGTCTGTGGATAGTAGGTCACTGATTATTTTCATGATGGTCTCCTTCGGGTGCGTTCAGTGCATACTTTGACATGCTGCCTTTTGTTTGGCTTTGATGTAGCGCAAGAAATGCGAACTTTGCAACAATCGTTAACCTAATCAGTGATTAAGATAGCCTATGCCTCAATTAATACTTGGTGTTGTGTTGTGTGGATTTAGTCAATTGTTGTTTGCAGCAACGCAAGATGGTCGATGGCATTTAGGGATTGGTGACCCAACGATCTGGGGATGGTTAACCGTTGTTGTGTACCTAGCGGCAGTAGCGCGCTGCTTTATAAAAGCCAAACGTAGTCGAGATGAGGGCATGCCTTATCAATTTTGGTTATGGTTAGGTGTACTGCTGTTATTGCTTAGTATTAATAAGCAGTTAGATTTGCAAACCTGGCTGAGTCAAACCATACGTGATTTGTCAGTCGCACATGGTTGGTACGAACAACGCAGACTGTTGCAAATGGCATTTGTGGTGACGGTTGGGGCCGCTATGGTGATATTGCTACTCACATTGCGTATCTACTTATGGAATCTGTGGCGTAATTACAAGCTAGTGTGGTCTGGGCTTATTTTGCTGTGCGCGTTTATTTTAATCCGCGCAGCCTCATTCCATCATGTCGATATCCTGATTCGCCAGTCACTATTTGGGCTAGAGTTCAATGTCTTACTTGAAAATCTCGCACTTGTGATGATCATCCTCGGCACATTTATACACCGTAAGCCATCTTCATTTCCGCCTACAGTGCCCAATGAAAAAACGCTCACCAATACCGGCTATTACGAAGCTACGGAAGAGGGTGCGGATGTGTATTGTCCGCGTTGTGCAACCAAAGCCGTCTCCAAAGCCGCACACGGGCGTGCATTTAAGTGCAAATATTGTGCACATAAATATCTGGTGTATGTTCCACACTAACCATTGAAGTCATGTATGAATATCTACCCAATCCTTAAACCTTTATTGTTTCAGTTAGATGCCGAAGTTGCACATGATGTCACCTTGGCCAGCTTAAAATGGGCCGAGCGTTTGCACTTGCTAGGTGCTAATACAAACCAACATCACACAACGCCGCGTCAGGTCATGGGCCTTACGTTTCCCAACGCAGTGGGGCTGGCGGCAGGCTTGGATAAAAATGCAGCCGTCATTGATGGCATGGCCACCTTGGGTTTTGGTTTTATCGAAGTGGGCACCGTGACGCCACGGCCACAGCCAGGCAACCCTAGGCCACGATTATTTCGCGTGAAACAAGCACAAGGCATTATCAACCGTTTTGGGTTTAATAATCTGGGTGTCGATCATTTGGTTGAGAATGTAAAGTCTGCCAAATACAAAGGCGTACTTGGTATCAATATAGGCAAAAACTTTGATACGCCGAACGAACGCGCTGTAGATGATTATCTGCATTGCATGCGTAAGGTATATGCGCATGCTAGCTATATCACAGTCAATATTTCATCGCCCAACACTAAGAACTTACGCGCGCTGCAAGAGAAAGAAGCATTGTCCGCTTTACTGGCAAGTTTGAAATTTGAACAAACCAAACTGACGGAACAGCATAGCCAATACGTGCCTGTGGCTTTGAAAATTGCGCCGGATCTAACGCCTACTCAAGTCGCGGAAATTGCAGACCTATTGATGCAGCACCAAATCGACGGGGTGATTGCCACCAATACCACCTTATCGCGCGATGCAGTACAAGGCATGGCACATGCTGAGGAGACGGGCGGATTGTCTGGCGCACCGGTGAAGCATGCTTCCACCGCGGTCATACAGCAGTTATCACAACGCCTGCAAGGCGCATTACCTATTATTGGCGTAGGGGGCATTATGTCTGGTGCTGACGCAGTGGAAAAAATTGCGGCCGGCGCAAGTCTGGTACAGCTTTATAGTGGGCTTATCTACCAAGGGCCAAAGCTGGTAAACGATGTTTGTAAATCACTAGGTTGATGCAGTTACCTATTCTCTATTCTTATCGAAGATGCCCTTATGCCATGCGCGCGCGCATGGCGCTACATGTGTCCAATATTCAGGTCGAGATCCGCGAAATATCGCTACGTGATAAACCCACACATATGCTGCAAATGTCCCCAAAAGGTACTGTGCCTGTGTTGGTGTTGGAAAATGGATTGGTACTTGAACAGAGCCTGGACATTATGATGTGGGCATTGCAGCAACATGATCCGGAAGGCTGGCTGCACGCCAATCATGAGCAAACGATGCAGTGGATTACAAACAACGATGGTGATTTTAAGCAAGCCTTAGATCACTATAAATATCCGGAGCGGTTTCCTGAACAGCCACAGGCTGTGTATCGCGCGCAATGCGAGATATTTCTGCAAACACTAGAATCTGCATTACAAGCGCAGCCTTATTTAATGGGGCAGCAGGTCAGTATCGCTGATATCGCTATCTTTCCGTTTATCCGTCAGTTTGCTGCAGTGGATGCAGCTTGGTTCTCGCAGTCGCCATACGTGGCTGTGGCACAGTGGTTAAGCGCGTGGGTAGAAAGTACATTGTTTGTAAGCATTATGCAGAAACACCCCGTTTATCAGTCTTAAACTATGTGTTTTAAGCTAAGTGACAGGCATTAAAAAAGGCGCATATGCGCCTTTTTTAATTTGAAACTCATCACGCAAACTGCGCTGTTTACACAGGTGCGGCGGCGGTTTCTTCTTCATTGAACACCAGTTTGATTTGGTCTTCACTGTCGATATCCACGTGCACTGAACCACCGTTTGCCAATTTACCAAACAGCAATTCATCGGCCAAGGCCTTGCGTATCGTATCTTGAATGAGTCTAGCCATCGGACGTGCACCCATGAGTGGATCAAAACCTTTTTTGCCGAGATAGGTTTTAAGTGCATCACTGAACGTTACGTCCACTTTTTTCTCATGCAACTGATCTTCTAATTGCATCAAGAACTTATCGACCACACGAATGATAATCTCGTGTGACAGAGCGCCAAATGACACAGTAGCATCCAAACGGTTGCGGAACTCAGGGCTAAAGAAGCGCTTGAGGTCTGCAGCTTCATCCGTCACATCTTTTGCATTGGTAAAGCCAATGCTGGCTTTAGACATGTTTTCCGCACCTGCATTGGTGGTCATGATAATGGTCACATTGCGGAAGTCTGCTTTGCGGCCATTGTTATCCGTGAGCGTACCATGGTCCATCACTTGCAACAGAATGTTGAAGATATCCGGATGTGCTTTTTCAATTTCGTCGAGCAACAGTACGCAGTAAGGTTGTTTGGTGATGGCTTCTGTCAATAAACCACCTTGGTCAAACCCTACATAGCCTGGAGGCGCGCCAATTAAGCGGCTCACTGCATGACGTTCCATGTATTCACTCATGTCGAAGCGAATGAGTTCAATGCCCATGATATAAGCCAACTGCTTGGCGACTTCAGTTTTACCCACGCCAGTAGGGCCGCTGAATAAGAAACTACCAATCGGTTTGTTGTTTTGACCGAGCCCGCTACGCGCCATTTTGACGGCTGAAGCCAAGGTATCAATCGCTTTGTCTTGACCAAATACGACTGCTTTCAAATCGCGTTCCAATGTTTTGAGCGCATTGCGATCATCGCTGGAAATATTTTTTGGCGGAATACGTGCAATCTTGGCAATGATGTCTTCAATCTCTTTATTGCCAATGACTTTTTTCTGTTTGTTTTTGGGCAAGATGCGTTGCGCAGCACCCGCCTCATCAATCACGTCAATCGCTTTATCTGGCAAATGACGGTCGTTGATGTATTTGGCAGACAGTTCAGCCGCTACAGTCAAAGCACTCGCGCTATATTTAACACTATGGTGCTCTTCAAATTTAGATTTCAGACCTTTTAAAATCTCAATGGTCTCAGCCACACTCGGTTCCACCACATCGATTTTTTGGAAGCGGCGTGACAGTGCGTGATCTTTCTCAAAAATACCGCGGTATTCTTGATATGTCGTTGCGCCAATGCATTTAAGGGTGCCATTGGATAGTGCTGGTTTGAGCAAGTTGCTGGCGTCTAGAGTACCGCCGCTTGCTGCACCTGCACCTATCAAGGTATGAATCTCATCTATAAACAGAATAGCGTCTGGTTTTTCGGCCAATTGCTTCATCACCGCTTTTAAGCGTTGCTCAAAATCACCACGGTATTTTGTACCTGCCAATAGTGCACCCATGTCTAAAGAGTAGACCGTGGCATTGGCTAAGACATCTGGAATGTCTTGTTCCACAATACGGCTAGCCAATCCTTCGGCAATCGCTGTTTTGCCCACACCAGCTTCACCCACCAATAGTGGATTATTTTTACGGCGACGGCAAAGCGTTTGAATCACACGCTCCAGCTCTTGACCACGGCCGATTAAAGGATCGATTTTGCCTGCGGCCACTTGTACGTTTAAATTGAGTGTGAAGTTTTCCAGTGCGCCTGCTGGGGTCGGTTCTGCCTCACTTTCAACATCGCTGCTGTCAGCTTTTTCTTCACCCTCAGGTAATTTTGCCACGCCATGTGAGATGAAATTCACCACATCTAAACGGGTGATGCCTTGCTGGTGCAAGAAGAACACAGCATGAGAATCTTTTTCACCGTAAATAGCCACCAATACATTGGCGCCAGTCACTTCTTTTTTGCCAGAGGATTGCACGTGCAACATGGCACGTTGAATCACACGTTGGAAACCTAGCGTAGGTTGTGTATCCACTTCACCCTCACCATTCACGGTAGGGGTGTGCTCCTCAATATATTGGTTGAGTTCGGAGCGTAACACATCAAATTTTGCACCACAGGCACGTAATACTTCAGCCGCGGTAGGATTATCTATCATGGCCAGTAAGAGATGCTCTACCGTAATGAGCTCATGGCGCTTTTGACGCGCATCCATGAACGCCATATGTAGGCTGACTTCTAACTCTTGAGCTATCATCTTATTACCTTAACTTTCACTTTACTTTGTCTATAAACAACTGCCACCATCAACACATACCATCTTAGCATCGGCAATTGATTGCAATTTAAATTTTAAGCCTGCTTTTCTCTACTTGTTCAACAATACAAGGTTAGGCGGGTTCAATGACGCATTGCAGTGGGTGCTGAGACTCTCTTGCATGCGTCAACACCTGATTCATTTTTGTTTCTGCAATGTCTAGCGGGTATACACCGCATACGCCCATGCCTTCTGTATGTACTTTGAGCATAATTTGTGTCGCTTGTTCACGGCTTTTATTAAAAAACCGTTCAATCGTTTCTACAACAAACTCCATAGGAGTGTAATCGTCATTTAGTAGCAATACTTTAAACATTTCAGGCAGCTTAGGTTTTACTGCGTTTGGCTTAATTGCGGTATCGCCGTCTGAATGTGGTTGTGCCATTTACTTTACTACTTAAGATTACTTGTTAACTCTTATTTTGAGCCGAATGCTAAAAAATTCAAGCCCAATTTGAATAGGGTTAAGCGATTATGGAAAGATTTTGACGATTTTGACGATTCTGTCTTGTGTTTGCACAATTTCTAGCGTGTGTTCGCCCATTCTGAAGCTGGTATTCGGCTCTGGAATATCTTCAAAATACTCGATGACTAGGCCGTTAAGTGTGCGAGGCCCTTCGGTTGGCAGTGATAAATGTAGCTTTTTGTTTAAGTCGCGCAGAGAGCTACTGCCATCCACCAACCAACCGCCATCTTCGTCTTGGCGATAGCTGCCGATTCTGCTGGGGGATTGGGTCGTGAAGTCGCCAATCACTTCTTCCAAAATGTCTTCAAGCGTCACTAAGCCTTTAAACTCGCCGTACTCGTCAACAATAAGCGCAATGCGTTCTTGGTTTTCTTGGAACTGCTGAATTTGCGTATACAGAGGCGTTCCTGCCGGAATGAAGTAAGGCTCGCTAATAATCTCACGTAACGCTTCTTTATCAAGTGGGTCGTCATGTTGGTAACCGCGGATTTGGTTCATCACTTTTCTGATGTGTAGAATACCAATCATCTCTTCGTTATCGCCTTCGCGTACGGGCAAGCGAGTGTGGTGGCTGGTAGAGATGCGCTGCAAAATATCTTCAATGGGCTGATCAAAGTCAATAATTTCAACCATGGTATGTGCCGTCATCACATCATCCACCGTAATTTTCTCTAAATCGAACAAATTCAGCAAAATGGTGCGGTGCTTTTTAGGCATAAAATGCCCGGCATCGGTGACGATGCTGCGCAGCTCATCCATGGTGAGAGATTGCGCGGACTCGCTGAAATTGACATTGACTCTGAATAGCTTCAGCAGTCCTTCCACAAACAGATTCACAAACCATACAGCAGGGTAGAGTAGTTTGAGTAGGGGATAGAGCACATAGCTACACATGATGCCCAATTTTTCGGGGTAAGCGGCGGCAATGACTTTAGGAGAGATTTCACTGAACACTAAAATGGCAAATGTCACTGACAATGTGCCGATCATCAGTACCCACTCACCTTCGCCAAACAACTCAACAATAATCACTGTAACTAACGTAGCAGAAGCGGCGTTGGCAAAGTTATTACAAAGCAAAATCACGCCGAGCAATTTATCGGTCTTAGCAAGCAGTGCGCTGGCCAGTTTAGCGCCGCGATTACCCTCTTTGACCAGATGCCTTAACCGGTAACGGTTGAGCGACATCAAACTGGTTTCGGCGATTGAGAAAAAACCTGAAATAAGCAGTAGCAAGGCCAATACGGCTAATTGCCAAGAGATAGGAATATTATCCAATGGGGGGTGACTGGGTGACTAAGAAGGCTTAGAGTCTAACTGAAGCAAGCCTTCTCAATCAAGTGTTTAGTGTAATTGGCGGGGGTTGAAAGTTTAAGGTGCGACTTCTGCAGAAGCATCCGTTGGTTTTTTCTCAACATCACCAATCAGGTTGGCGCGATTCACACCCAGCCACATGGCAATCGGGCAAGCCACGAGTACGGAAGAGTAAATACCAAACAAAATGCCGATGGTCAGCGCTAATGCAAAGTTATGAAGTACCTCGCCGCCAAATAGCAACATAGAGCCGACCATGGTTTGCGTCATCAAGTGTGTAATCACAGTACGAGACATCGTGCGCGTAATTGCATTGTCAATCACTTGTACCGCATTGGCTTTACGCATTTTACGGAAGTTCTCACGTACTCGGTCAAATACCACAACAGACTCATTCACCGAGTACCCTAGCACTGCCAAAATAGCGGCCAGTACAGTGAGGTTGAACTCCCACTGGAAGAACGCAAAGAAGCCCAAAATGATCACCACATCGTGCATATTGGCAATAATGGCGGCCACGGCAAAACGCCATTCAAAGCGGATTGCTAAATAAGCCATAATCCCCAAACAGACCAAAAGAAGCGCCAGCCCGCCGTTTTCATACAGTTCTTCACCTACTTGCGAACCTACGCTTTCCACACGGCGTACATCAGCTTGTGGATCAGCGGCTTTCAGTGCAGAGCTTACCTTTTCTGACAGTTGTGCAATCGACATGTCTTTTTTGATCGGTAGGCGAATCAACACATCATGGCTGGTGCCAAAATTTTGTACGGTGGCATCTTTAAGTCCGATGCTATCTACTGCCTGACGAATGTTATCGATATTGGCTGATTGCGGATAGTTGACTTCCATGACGGTACCGCCAGTAAAGTCCACGCCGTAATTGAGGCCGCGTGTGGCAAGAAAAAACACGGCTAAGATAAATGTCACGAGTGAAATAGTAGTAGTTAAACGACCATAGCTCATAAACGGGATGTCGTTTTTAATTCTAAATAATTCCATAGTCTTTACTCTTTAATTAATGGCGCTAAACGTCAGCGCCCATCGTTGTTAGGTCGCTGCTTATGCTTTATAAATTTGCCCGATGGCTAATTTTTCAATTTTTCTACGGTAGCCATAAACGAGGTTGACGATAGCGCGTGAGACCAAGACTGCACTGAACATCGAAGTCAAAATGCCTAGTACGTGCACCACCGCAAAGCCTTTAATTGGCCCGGTACCAAACATAAATAAGGCCAGACCAGCAATCAGCGTAGTGACGTTGGAGTCAACAATGGTATGCCAAGCGTTTTTATAACCTTCACTAATACTCGCTTGCGGCGTATTGCCATTGCGTAGCTCTTCACGGATACGCTCGTTAATCAATACGTTAGCGTCAATCGCCATCCCTAATGCTAATGCAATCGCTGCCAAACCTGGTAAGGTAAGGGTAGCTTGTAGCATAGATAAAATAGCAACCAATAGTAATAAATTAACACCCAGTGCTAATACGGAAACACCACCAAATGCCATGTAGTAGATGACCATCATGACTGCAATGGCAGCAAAGCCCCATAGGGTTGAGTGCACACCACGTTTGATGTTTTCCTCACCCATGCTTGGCCCAACTGTTCTTTCTTCGATAATTTCCATCGGGGCAGCGAGTGCGCCAGCGCGTAATAGTAGTGAGATGTCTGTGGCTTCTTGTGCGTTGGCCATGCCAGAGATTTGTACACGACCACCGCCAATTTCTTCATTAATCACGGGCGCGGTAATCACTTCGGTATTACCTTTTTCAATCAGCAAGATAGCCATGCGTTTGCCAACGTTGTCTCGGGTGACATTTTTAAAGATGCCGGCACCACGTCCATCCAAGGTCACATTTACTACGGAGCTGCCGTTTTGACCATCCACACCAGGGCCGGCATCGGTAATGCGGTCGCCAGTCAACACCACGCTTTTCTTCACTAAGATTGGACGGCCGGAGCGGTCTTTATACAACTCATCACCAAATGGGACTTGGCCATTGCTGGCTTTTTCCATGGTGGCAAAGTCGGTTTTCTCTTCATCGACTAAGCGAATTTCCAATGTAGCGGTACGGCCTAAAATCTCTTTTGCTTTGGCGGTATCTTGCACGCCAGGTAATTGCACCACAATGCGATCAAAGCCTTGTTGTTGCACAATGGGCTCGGCCACGCCAAGCTCATTAATACGGTTATGCAGGGTTTGTAAGTTTTGTTTGAGTGCAAATTCTTGTGTGCGCTTTTGTGAGGCTAAGCCCATGTTGGCGGTCAGTGATAAATCTTTGCCAGAGCCAGTGACTGCATAGGTGAGGTCTGGATAGTCTTTGCTTAAGATACGAAGCGCTTTGTTAGCTTCTGCCGCGTTGTCAAACTTCACAACAACTAGCTGGCCTTCACGTGAAATACCAAAGTAGTTGATTTTTTCTTTACGTAACGCAGTACGGAAGTCACCCACGCTGCTTTCTGCCGCTTTATCCAATGCCGCTTTCATGTCTACTTGTAATAGAAAGTGCACGCCGCCACGTAAATCTAAACCCAAATACATGGGTTTGGCACCAATGGCTAACAGCCAGTTAGGGGTTTGTGACAGCAAGTTAAGTGCAATGGTGTAATCTTTGCCTAAGCTTGCATTCAGCTTGTCTTTGGCTTTGATTTGGTCTTCCGGATTGGCCAGTCTTACCTTGACACCAGTGGCATCTAAATAGATGCCATTGAATGGAATGCTGGCAAGCTGTAAAGTGTTTTCCACTTTTTGCAGTAGTGCATTGTCTGATTTAAGGGTGGACTTAGCCGGGCTAACTTGTACAGCTGGGGATTCCCCAAAGAAGTTGGGAATGGTGTAGAGCAAGCCAATCAAGATGACGATTGCAATTAAAATATACTTCCATAACGGGTAACGGTTCATAGCTTGGCTCGCTCAGGCGTTGAATGATTAAAACAACAGATTAAATGGCTTTAATAGTGCCGGGTGGCAGTAAAGTTTGCACGGTGTGTTTTTGCACATTCACCACAGTGTCTGCTGCAATTTCGATACTCACAAAGCTGTCGCTCACTTTGGTTACCTTGCCAATAATGCCACCTGAAGTTGCGACTTCGTCGCCAGCTTTCAGTGCATCTATCATGGCTTTTTGCTGCTTGGCTTGCTTCAGTTGCGGACGAATCAGCATAAAGTAGAACAGAATAAAAATAATGACCATCGGCAAAATGCCACTTAATAAATCCCCACCTGGTACGGATGGCGCTGCAAATGCATTACTGATAAACATAGACAAACTTCCTAAAAAAATGAAACAAATGAACACGCGATTCTAACATAGACTATTTTAGATAATCTGATTAGCCATTTAGTTGGGCACGTTTACGTGCAAATTCAAGTTTAAATGCTTCAAAAGTACCATTTTCAATGGCGCTACGCATAGACTGCATGAGCACTTGGTAATAATGCAGATTGTGGATGGTGTTCAAGCGCGCACCTAAAATCTCGCCCACTTTATGCAAATGGTGCAAATAAGCACGTGTAAAATGTTGGCAGGTGTAGCACGTGCAGTCCGCATCCAGTGGTGCAGTGTCTTGTTTATAAAACGCATTTTTAATTTTGACATCGCCATACTGTGTGAACAGCCAACCATTGCGCGCATTGCGCGTCGGCATCACGCAATCGAACATATCCACGCCTTGGCTCACGGCCGCGACCAAATCCTCTGGTGTGCCTACGCCCATTAAGTAGCGCGGCTTATGTGCAGGCATTTGCGGCGCCGTGTGTGCCAAAATGCGCAGCATGTCTTCCTTAGGCTCGCCTACCGATAAGCCACCAATTGCAAATCCATCAAAGTCGATGTCCACCAGCCCATTTAGAGAGATGTCGCGCAAGTCTTCATACATGCCGCCTTGGATGATGCCAAACAGGGCGTTGGGGTTGCCTTGATGTGCTTGCTTACTCCGTTTAGCCCAGCGCAAACTCAACTGCATAGAGTCATTCGCTTCTTGATGTGTGGCAGGGTAGGGTGTGCATTCGTCAAAAATCATGACGATGTCGCTGTTTAATACCTTTTGAATGCGCATGGATTCTTCAGGGGTTAAAAAGCAGCTATCACCATTGATGGGCGATCTGAATTTCACGCCTTCTTCAGAAATTTTTCTTAAATCACCCAAGCTCCAGACTTGAAAGCCGCCTGAATCGGTGAGGATAGGTTTATCCCAGCCCATGAATGTATGTAGGCCGCCATGTGCGGCAACTACCTCTAAGCCTGGGCGTAACCAAAGGTGAAAAGTATTGCCCAGCACAATGTGTGCATCAATATCATTGAGTTCTTGCGGAGACATGGCTTTTACGGTGCCATAAGTGCCTACGGGCATAAAGGCGGGCGTTTGTACGTCGCCATGGGCAAGATGCACAGTACCGCGGCGCGCACGGCCATCTTGCTGGTGTAAAGTAAATTGCATGTGGTGAAGGTCGTTCAAAGTAGACTAAGTAATCCTTGTGATTTTAACATAGTCGCACTTGGCTCACTTTGAATCTTTCAACTTGGAATCTTTAGCTTGTGCCGAAGCCTTAGGCTTTGATACGTAAAATGATGTGGATGCGCCAGACTTGATTTATACTTAGCCCATCACGTTAATCTACGATTGTGTAAAACATGGCAGAACCAAGACAGCGTCTATCCAGAAGAAATGCAGATAACCCGAGCTTGCGCGAGCGCGGCATCTATTTATTGCCCAATTTATTTACCTCTGCGGCTTTGTTTGCTGGATTCTATGCGATTGTACAAGCCATGAACGGGCACTTTGAGCAATCGGCCGTTGCGATTTTTATTGCCATGGTGATGGACGGCTTAGATGGACGTGTTGCGCGTATGACCAATACGCAAAGTGCATTTGGTGCAGAATATGACAGCTTGTCGGATATGGTGTCGTTTGGTGTAGCGCCGGCGTTGATTATGTACGTATGGGCACTCAAACCCATGAATAAATTAGGATGGATTGCCGCCTTTATCTATTGTGCTTGCGCAGCTTTAAGGTTGGCACGATTCAACACTAAATTAGATGACCCGCATCAAGATAAGCGTTTTTTCCAAGGCTTACCTAGCCCGGCTGCCGCTGCCTTGTTGGCGGGATTCGTTTGGGTTTCTTATGAGTACAATGTGGATGGCCGCGAGATATTTTTTGGTGCCTTACAAATGAAATGGATCGCTTGGGGAATTACGGTGTTTGCAGCAGGTTCAATGGTGTCGGATTTACGCTTTTACAGTGGTAAAGACATTAATTTAAAAGCCAGTATTCCATTTGTAGCCGTGCTGGCCATCATGCTGGCATTTGTGCTAATTTCTTACAGCCCGCCAGAAGTGCTGTTTACCGTAGTATTTGTCTACTCGCTCTCAGGCTACTATTTGTGGCTTAAACAGAAGGTTAGAAAGGAAATTTAGCGCACGCAGCGATGGCTGCAGTGGTCTTGTCGGCCACGCGGATTTCATGATTTTTATGATTGAAGTTCTGCGCAAAGTCAGTTATAGTTAATCCATGTTCAATCCAAGCACAGATCAAACAGTGATTTCTCAGGCAGCCGCCTTGGCCGCTTGTACTGTTTCGCCTGCTGCAACTGAATTTCATTTAGCACACCTGTCAGTTACTCTGCTGCGCCGTATAAACGCGCTACACCCAGCTTTGCTGCTGCGCGCAAGCGCACACTAAAACCAACCCAAAATCTCTAAGTATTTCCGTGTCCGCGCCGATAAAACGCGTGACTTAAACTCGAAGTTTTTTTGCATTGCGAGTAAAATCGCTGCAACTGATTAGGAATCCTGTATGAAAGACCAAAACCAAATTATTATTTTTGATACTACCTTACGTGATGGCGAACAAAGCCCAGGGGCTGCCATGACCAAAGAGGAGAAAATCCGTATTGCGCGCCAATTGGAAAAGTTGGGCGTTGATGTGATTGAAGCAGGCTTTGCCGCTGCAAGTCCTGGTGATTTTGATGCTATCCATACCATTGCTGGCTTAATTACCAAATCCAAAGTGTGCTCATTAGCACGTGCGAGTGAGAATGACGTGCGCCGCGCCGGAGAAGCGATTCAACCCGCCATGCAGCACACGGAAAAAAATGGCCGTATCCATACATTTATTGCGACCAGCAAAATCCACATGGAGAACAAACTCCGTATGACGGAGGAGCAAGTGTTAGCACGTGCGGTGCAAGCAGTGAAATGGGCGTTGGAATATACACATGATGTAGAGTTCTCTGCCGAAGATGCAGTGCGTTCAGATATCGACTTCTTAGTGCGTGTGTTTGATGCAGTGATCGAAGCCGGCGCTAAAACCATTAATGTGCCTGATACCGTGGGCTATAGTATCCCAGCTGTATGGGGTGAGCGCATGGCGACGTTGATTCAACGCGTAAAGAATAGCGATAAAGTGGTGTGGTCTACGCATTGTCACAATGACTTAGGCATGGCCGTAGCTAACTCTTTGGCTGCCGTGATGAATGGTGCACGCCAAGTGGAATGTACCATCAATGGTTTGGGCGAACGTGCGGGTAACGCCAGCTTGGAAGAAGTGGTCATGGCGATTAAAACACGCAGTGATATCTTCAACTTAACTACACGTATCGATACCACACAAATTGTGCCTGCAAGTAAATTGGTTTCAACCATCACTGGTTATCCGGTGCAGCCGAATAAAGCGATTGTGGGTGCCAATGCGTTTGCGCACGAAAGCGGCATTCACCAAGATGGCGTGTTAAAACACCGCGAAACCTATGAAATTATGCGTGCAGAAGATGTGGGCTGGAATGCCAACAAATTAACATTAGGTAAATTGTCTGGCCGTAATGCGTTTAGAACACGCTTGAAAGAGTTAGGCATTGAGTTATCGAGTGAAGATGCGTTAAACGCAGCATTTGCTCGCTTTAAAGATTTAGCAGATAAAAAATCTGAGATTTTTGACGAAGACTTACATGCCTTAGTAAGCGATGAGTTTGTACATGAAGCTTCAGAGAGCTATAAATTAGTGTATTTACAAGTGGCTTCGCAAACTGGTGAAACGCCGCATGCGTTAATCACTTTGTCAGAAGAGGGGGCTGAGAAGCGCTCTGAGTCCAATGGTGGCGGGCCTGTGGATGCAACCTTTAAAGCCATTGAGAAAATTGTGAATAGCGAAGCTGAGTTATTGCTTTACTCTGTGAACAACATTACCAGCGGCACGGATGCGCAAGGTGAAGTGACGGTACGTTTGGCTAAGGGCGGCCGTATTGTCAATGGACAGGGTGCCGATACCGATATCGTGGTGGCTTCTGCCAAGGCTTACTTAAATGGCTTAAATAAACTTTATGCTAAATCTGAGAAATTGAATCCACAGGTTTAATCAGCATGCTGAGCGACTGATCTATGGCGAGTGCCGACTGTGTAGCTACGGTCTCGCTTGTTGTCATCCGCTTGGCTTTTCTCACTTTGGTCAGGTGCAAGCTAGCATGGTTGACGCCATGTTGCTTGCATTTTTCATGACTCTAAAAATGCGTGACTATGTCTAGTAAAAATCAAACATTGTTGATCGTTGCCGCACTGTTCTGCACCTATTTTATTTGGGGGTCGACTTATCTCGCCATCCGTTTTGGCATTGAAAGTTTTCCGCCATTTTTGATGGGTGGCATTCGCTTTACGCTGGCCGGGATCATCATGTATATCGTCATGCGTTGTTTGGGTAGCCCAAATCCAACGCGCCAAGAATGGCTGGGTGCGACTATCGTCGGTATTTTATTGCCAGCCCTTGGCAACGGTACAGTGTGTTATGTACAACAAACCGTCAGCTCCAGCGTGGCGGCGCTTGCCATTGCCACCGCCCCCATTTGGATGGCAATATTCTCTTCGTTCTGGGGGCATAAAATTACAGGGCGCGAGTGGCTGGGCATCGCCATTGGGGTGCTAGGTATTGTGTTATTGAATATTGGCGGTAGTTTGCACGGTGATATTACTAGCGCGCTATTGTTAATTTTTGCTGCTGCAACGTGGTCATTCGGATCGGTCTGGGGTAAGCATTTAGCCATGCCTAAAGGCTTGATGGGTGCAGGATGTCAGATGTTGGCCGGTGGTGTTGCCTTGATGTTAGCGAGTACTTACACCGGTGAGACTTGGCCTCAAACCATTAGTGTGAAGTCTTGGGGCGCTATATTGTTTTTAATCATATTAGGTTCGTTAGTCGCTTACAGCGCCTATCAATATCTGCTCCAGAATGTACGGCCCTTGGTCGCCAGTAGCAATACGTTTGTCAATCCAGTGGTGGCATTTGCACTGGGGATTTGGCTGGCCGATGAGCAAGTCACCCACAATGAATATGTCGCGCTAGCCGTAATTTTAGTCGGCGTGTTTTTAGTATTAACCACAGAGAATAAAGAAGTATGACCACACAGAATTTAGCCTTATTTGATTTAGACAACACCCTGCTGGCAGGCGATAGTGACTACAACTGGAGTTTGTTTTTAATAGAAGAAGGTTTGCTGGACGCCAAAACGCATCATGATCGTAACGAGCAATTTTATGTCGATTACAAAAACGGGTGTTTGGATATTTATGCATTCTTGAAATTCCAGTTACAGCCTTTGTCACAGCACCCCAAAACATTTTTGGATAAACTGCACCTTAAGTATATGGAAAAAGTCATTCGTCCGATGATGACTGATAAAGCACAAGCATTGGTGGATGCGCACAAAGCCAAAGGTGATTTATGCTTGGTGATTACTGCCACCAATAGCTTTGTCACTAAGCCGATTGCGACGGCATACGGCATTGAACATTTGATTGGTACAGACCCTGAAATGGTGAATGGTGAATATACGGGTGGGGTGAGTGGCGTGCCTAGTTTTCAGGCAGGTAAAGTGACGCGCTTAAATCAATGGTTAACCGAGCGTGGTAAACAACTGAAGGATTTTCCTATCAGCTATTTTTACAGTGATTCACATAACGATTTACCGCTCATGCAATTGGTGACGAATCCGGTGGCGGTAGATGCAGACCCAACGTTGACTGAGTATGCCAATGCTCACCAGTGGCCACATATCAGCTTAAGAGACTAAATGTAATCTAGTCCCTCCAATTTAGGTGCTTGTGTTTTACGATAATTACCCCTAGGCTTCGCATTATCAGTACTTCACGATTCACAATTGCGGAGGGTGTATGGCTAAGAATATTGTTTTCTGCGCAGATGGCACTTGGAATAACGCAGGCCAAGATGCAAAGAATGATGATGCCACCAATGTATTAAAGCTCTATCAGTTATTGGCGGGTGACATTGTCGGGGGGAGTGAGTTTTTACGGGGTGATCCGCCAGAGATTGTCGAAGGCGAGAAAGTGCTGAAGGCTGCAGACGGTAGCACGTTGCAGGTTGCCAAATACATCAACGGCGTTGGTAATTCAGCCAATATTATCAAAAAGCTATTCAGCGGCGCATTCGGCGCCGGTGTCGTGCAGCGCATTGTGCGCGGCTACACATATATCTCTAGAAACTATCAACCGGGCGATCATATTTTTATCATTGGCTTTAGCCGTGGCGCCTATACTGCACGCGCACTTGCAGGCATGATCGCCACACAAGGCTTACTCAAAACATCATTCAAAAGCGGTAGCCAGGAATCGTATCAAGCCGCCACAGATGCTTGGTTTTATTATCGCAATACGGTCAAAGTCAAAGATGAGGATTTATTGGCTGACTTGATGACGGCCGTATTGAACAAAGGCTTATGGTCTTTGGTAAAGAGTGTATTTAACCCGCATCTTTCATCCGATGATTTTATTGCGGTGGATCACATTGCCAGTGTGGCTGTCTGGGATACGGTTGGCGCGATGGGAATACCCAAATTCAATATACAGAATAAAGAATTGGTTGATGCCTTTAGGTTTGCAGATGAAGTACTCAGTAAAAAAGTGCGATTAGGTTTGCATGCGATTGCGTTAGACGAAAAGCGCGAGCTATTCAAACCTACGCTTTGGAATGCGGGTGGTAATGTGTTGCAACGTGTATTTATCGGCGGGCATGCCGATGTGGGTGGTGGGTATACAGAAAAAGGTTTGTCAGACATTGCATTGGAATGGATGGTCACACAGTTGACCCAAGCGCCTTTGCTGATTGGCTCTCCCGCGCTGTTTGCACCAAACTACAATACAAAACTACAGCCTAATTTTAAAGCCCCTGCACATCAAGAGCTCCATAATCTGGCGAAATACATCCGTCAATTTAAACCGTCGAGTCAAATTGAAGCACATGCTTCAATCAAGCAGCGCAAGGGGGCTGGCAATGTGGTGCACCGACGAGACGATGAGCATAATAAAGATTATGATGTCAGGCCATACGATCCAACCAATTGGCCGCCGATTTAGCTTATCTTCCGAGCAGTATGTGTAACACGAAACGACTGCCAACATAGGCCAATAGCAAGAGTACAAAACCAAATAGCGTCCAGCGGATGGCGGTTTTTCCACGCCATCCATAACGGTAACGCCCATAGAGTAGCCAAGCGTAAATCAACCAAGAGGCAATCGAGAAGATGGTTTTGTGATTCCATTGCAGTGGTTTGCCAAACACTTGTTCTGAGAACAGCATGCCACTGATGAGCGTAATAGTAAGCAATACAAAGCCCAACTTAATGACTTTAAACAGCAGACTATCCATCACAATGAGCGGTGGAAAGCTGGGGAGTTTGATTAATGTGGGTTGTTTGTGCAACGTACGTTCTGCAATGGTCATGAGTAATGCATGCAGCGCCGCAAACGTAAATAAGCTGTAGGCGAGGATGGCAATCGCAATGTGCGCCATAAATAAATTCGCTTCTGCAGTCGGTAAGTAATAGTTTTCGATAGCAAATGCGGGTAACAATACAAATATTGCTGCTGGCGGTAACACAAAAGCCTGTAGGCTATGCAGCGCATGTTTCAAATCTGCTATCCAGTAAATCAGCACCGTGAGCCAAAGAATGGCAGAGAGTGCGTAATAAAACCCTAGGTTGAACCCACCTACTGCAAATATATCGCGGTACAACAAGTAACCATGCAGCATCAACCCCAGCGCAATCATGGCGCTATGTAGGCTGTGTGAACTGGCGCTGGCGTCTGTATCTAAACTGGATTTAGCAGAACGCCAAAAATCAGCCGCTACGGCAATATAAATGAATGCGACGACAAGATAAGGAATGTATTGATGCATGGTGCAATTATGGCAAAAGTCGCGATAAACGCATAGCATGATGTAAAATTACTGCTCTTCAATAAGGTAACTATAGATATGTTAGAAAACTTAACGGGTCGTCTGCAGGGTGTGATTAAAAACCTGCGTGGTCAAGCGCGCTTAACCGAAGAAAATATCGCGGATGCGATGCGCGAAGTACGCATGGCCTTGTTAGAGGCAGACGTCGCGTTGCCCGTGGTGAAAGATTTTGTTGCCAAGGTGAAAGCGCGTGCGCAAGGGCGCGAGGTATTGCAAAGCCTGACACCTGGTCAAGCAGTGATTGAGGTGGTGAACGAAGAGCTGACCGAGTTGATGGGTAAAGCCAATACGCCGCTCAATTTATCTGCGGTGCCGCCGGTGATTATTTTAATGGCGGGCTTACAGGGCTCCGGTAAAACCACTACATCTGCCAAACTGGCTAAATTGCTGAAAGAGCAGAAAAAGAAAGTGCTGCTGGCCAGTGCCGACGTCTATCGTCCCGCAGCCATCACCCAACTGCAAACGCTTGCCAAACAATTAGAAGTAGATTGTTTTGACAGCAATGCTCAGCAGAAACCGAGTGAGATTGCAGCGCAGACACTAGAGTACGCCAAAAAGAACTACTACGAAGTGGTGATTTTTGATACGGCGGGCCGATTGGGTATTGATGAAGTCATGATGGCGGAAATCAAAGCCTTACATT
>Ga0066478_1000207_pt1 | contig 18867 bp, 15 predicted proteins | sample LakWasM116_HOW13_2_FD_59559 | JGI IMG/M metagenome (GOLD analysis project Ga0066478, IMG submission 59559) | Freshwater sediment methanotrophic microbial communities from Lake Washington under simulated oxygen tension - Sediment Metagenome 116_HOW13 | ecosystem: Environmental > Aquatic >... | reverse complement strand
AGCTTGCCACCTATCGCCCAGTCTTCGTATTCCACTTCTTCAAAGGTAATGTAAGTGTAATTAGCGGGTTTATGCGCTACGCGCGCCAAGGTTTCGGTGATTTCTTTGGCAATCTCCGCTTTTTGTTCGCGGGTGACAGCGCCTGCAAGTTTAATATTGACGTATGGCATGGTTAACTCCTTGTGGTTTACTCAACGGTATTACTGCGACCTAATAGATAAGCAACACTGATAGTAGCCATCAATGATGGTGTTCATGGCTGTTGTGTTGGCTTTCGCCACGAATATCTAGCCAAATATCTTTGATTAAACTCATGGTCACCAACAACAAGAGCACAGAAATCACCAAAGAAAGTAATGGATCAATCGCCAGCCAACCAGTGTAATAGATCACAACACCAGCCATCAGTGCCGCTACCGAGCCCAACACATCGCCCATCACATGCAACAAAGCCGCACGATGATTGAGATTATCCTTACCGCCATGATGATGGGCGTGATGGTGCAAACGCTGGGCGACGATTAAATTAATCACCAGCCCAAAAAATGCGATCAGCATCACATAGCCACTGGCCACCACATACGGGTGTTGCAAGCGATCAAACGCCTCAATCACAATCCATACGACCACTATCACCATGAGCGCCGCATTTAAGATAGAAGCGATGATTTCAGCACGACTATGCTTGGCCTCGCGACGCGCCTTGGCTGTACGATGGGAGGCATACATGGCTAAGCCCAGCGCGAACACATCGGAAAACATATGCCAGGCATCGCCTAGCAAAGCCAGCGACCTTGTCCATATCCCACCGGAAAATTCGATGACTGCAAACACGGCAATTAGAATAAAGGGTATTAAAAACGGGTTAGCATGCTGGTGGTCTTCTGCATGTGTATTGTCTTGTGGATGTGCATGCGTATGATGCATGTCGGCGTCATGGTTGTGCGGTGTAGTCATGCCAATATGCTACCCCATGGCCAGCAAAGTGCCAATAAAAAAGCAGCTTTTTTAAGAAGCTGCTTGATTCAAAACCTTACGTGATTTAGATGAGGTTAACGTGCTTTTTGCGCACATTTATCATGTGCAGCTTGGCGATGTGCACGCCATTTTTCTTTCATCGCATTACGCTCTACATCATCAATAAAGCCATCGTTATTCGTATCCTGACGTTTAAAGCGTTCTTGCAAATGCTGATCGCGTACAGATTTAAACTCATCAAAGCTGATTTTTCCATCTTTGTTAATATCGGCTTTTAATGCATCTTGCGCTGTCTTTTGCTCGCCACCTTCTTGATGATTTGCGTAAATGCTCATGGTGGTGAATGCAAACCCGGCTGCCGCTGCAAGTATTAATAATGTCTTTTTCATGTTCATCCTTTGTGTATAAAAAGAAGCCCTACAGCTAACAAAACGCAACCGTGCATTATTTGTCGACAATCTCACGTAGAGATAACGGTTTAGTCTTTTATAATAGCCATCATTTAATCGTTGAATTTTTATGCTGAGTTACCGACACGCATTCCATGCAGGCAATCACGCCGATGTTCTTAAACACTATGTGTTGAGCTTAGTGCTAGGCTACTTCAATCAAAAAGAAAAGCCTTATTGGGTCATCGATACGCACGCAGGCGCTGGCATGTATGCGCTTACAGATGGTTTTGCGCAAAAAAATAGAGAGTTTGAAACGGGCGTTGCCCGCTTAATGGCTTCAGACGCTTTACCTGAATTAGTGCAGCGCTACTTAGAAGCGGTAAACGCAGTCAATACAGAAGGTTCGCTTCAGCTTTATCCTGGATCGCCACAGATTTCTGCGCATTTTTTGCGCGACCATGACAAGCTGCGTTTATTTGAGCTGCACCCAAATGACTTTAAGCTGTTGCAGCAGCATTTTGCGGGTAAGCATCGTCAAATTAAAGCCGAGATGGTCGATGGATTTCATGGTCTTAAAGCCTGTTTACCACCACCCACCAAACGCGCCGTAGTATTGATTGACCCGCCATACGAGCTCAAAGAAGACTATCAGCGTGTCGTGAGTAGCCTACAAGATAGCCTCAAGCGATTTGCAACTGGCACGTATTTGGTTTGGTATCCGTTACTGCAACGCCCGGAACCCGGCGCGATGGTGCAGGCACTGCAACAACTGAACACCCAAAATTGGTTGGACATACGTCTACAAGTAGAACAACCGCATGCAGATGGCTTTGGCATGTACGGGAGTGGCATGTTTGTCATTAACCCACCTTGGCAACTACCGGAAATACTCAACAGCAGCATGCCCAGCATTACTGAGCTATTGGGTTTGGACACATCGGCACAGTTTAATCTCGAGTATGCCATCACATAGTCATACACTTCAGGTAAAATCCAGCTTTTGATTTCGAGTACATCGCACCATGCAAGAAAACACCAACATTAGCCCAAGCCAGTACAAACAAAGCAACATCATGACCAACATTTTGTTTGGTAGCCGCTGGTTACAACTGCCTCTTTACTTAGGCTTAATCATTGCACAAGCCGTATATGTTTACTTTTTTGCAGTAGAACTTGTGCATTTGGTGGGCAAAACCGCCACCATCAGCGAAGCCGATATCATGTTGATTGTATTAGGCTTAATTGATGTAGTGATGATCTCAAACTTACTGATCATGGTCATTGTGGGTGGGTATGAAACCTTCGTATCGCGCTTAAACTTAAAAGGCCACCCGGATGAGCCAGACTGGTTATCTCACGTGAATGCCAACTTGCTTAAAGTCAAACTGGCTACCGCGATTATCGGCATTTCATCGATTCATCTGCTCAAAACCTTTATTAATGCTGCAAATTTGAGCAACGATGTCATGATGTGGCAAACCATTATCCACATGACGTTTGTGGCTTCAGCGGTTTCGATTGCTTATATCGATAAGCTGATGACACACGCAGACGACAATAAGCACTAATACTTATAGCGAATATGGCGAGGAGTTCCTGTCTCCTCGCTCACAGTAAACGATTGAACGGCAATGGTTTTTTCATTCTCCGTTTCAATCCTCACCCGCCACTCCCCTAGCGATATATTTTGCTTGTAGGTATAGCCGCGATAACCATTGTTACGCCCACCGTTCAAATCAAAGCCAATGCGCGATTGTGTTTGCCAACCGTTTTTCTTTGAATACAATTGCCAGCGATGATACAAACGCACCTCTAGCCCTGCTGGTGCAAATATGGGGGAAAAGCAATAGAGCCGTTGTCCGGGCACTACTTTCAGGTGGTTACTTGTCTTGCGCCAAAACTGCCATATCGGGCCACGCTGCTGGATAATAAAGTAGTTGCCGTCTTCTTTTTTCACGTCATACGCAATGGCAACGTCACGTGTCACCAATGGCACCGGAGGAATCATATCCGCAGCATACGCCAGCATGAGCACCCCGGCAATCAGCCACACCGGCAGAATGCTGCCCAGATTCTGCGGAGTCTTGGAATACAGATAAATCACCAAACTCGCACCCAAAATCGTACTGAGATAAAACCAAATCGGATGCACGCTCCCGAATAGAAACGGCAACAGAAAGTTAAACAGTAAAATGGCGCACAAGCCAAACAGCGCCCAGCTTAAAGTAAATCGACGATACGCATTTTCTAAGAACTCATTGGCAATGAGCAACACGCCAAGAAGAATTGAGGTGAGGAAAGCCAATGCATGATTAGCGCTTTTAAAATACAAAATAAACAGCGCACTCAACAAGCTACCATACAAAAACTGAAGCGCTAGATAAGGCCAACCTGTTGTAAAAAACCAATGCAAACGTTTGGGGATAGTCGTTTCGTCTACCAAAATAAAACTTGGACGGCTCATGATATACAGCAACATGCCCGCCGCAAATAAATACCCGGTAAAAATCAGCAAGTCAGATGTGGCTACGCTACGGCCAATGGTGAGTGCATCCCATATAAAGCCTGAAAAAAAGAAGATAGCAGGTAAGAAGCCTGCTATTTTCTTTAAAATTAAGTTCAGCATTTGGGTGGTAACGATTGAAAGCTAGTTAGCCTAAAAACACTCTAATCGGCTTTGCTCGTTTAAGCGAAATTTGATATAAATCCGTATACTCCGTCTCGAAGCAGCGCCTTGCTGCGTCAAGATAATGGATATGATGGTCGTATACATCCTGACCATAGCGCCCCAGTACATCTGAGCGAGCTGCTTCTAGATTGCGTTTCCACTCAACAAGCGTGCGAGCATAGTCCATCCCGATTCTCGTTGCTGACGAGATTTCATATTTATCAATAATTGCTGCTTGAATGTCACTAATAGACGATAGCGCAGAGCCAGGGAACACCTTTTCTAACAAAAAACGCGAATCTCTTAACTCCGTAATATTGTTAGGCGGCCTAGTAATAATGATTGTTTGAAGACCAATCTGCGCGTCATCAGTGGATACCTCTAAGCACCAATCGAAAAACGATTTGTAAATATCGCGCTGTAAACTCTTAGACTGATCTTCTACTGTTGCAAAATGCTCCAATGCACAAACAGAAACGATAGCATCAAATTTTGTATTTTTCGGTTGGTAATGCTCCCATGAACGCGTTTCTGCTGTTACATTTTTGACATTCTCGCTTAGTATATGCTGAGTTTGCTTAGGGCTTAAAGTGAGCCCATGTACCGTAGTATCTGCGTAGTTCTCGACTATGTATTTCATTAGCCCTCCCCAACCACAACCAACATCAACTACTCTGTCACCATTTTGTACATTTGCAAACTTGCAAATTCTAGCCAGCTTAGCCTCCTGTGCCTGTTGAAGGTTTGACGCATTTTCCCAAACGGCACAGGTATATACTCGATATTTCTCATCTAAAAAAAGTGAGAAAAAATCATTATCAACATCATAATGTGACTCAATATCTAGTTGCGTTGCCATTTAATACCTTTCAATTTCATTGATTCATACGCCGTGAATATATTAACTTACAATCGCGTCAATAACACCTTCATGGTGCTTGTTAAAAGTGACTAAATTTTGATATGCCGATTTTCCATCACTAGTGATAATTTTTTATCACATCCCGTACTTTAGCAACATCAAAATTAAACATAACAATATGATATATATATATAAAATATAAAAATTTCACTGGCATACGCTTTGCTTATTATTATAAAAATATAATTATTGTGAGGAGTTGCATGATGATATTGAAACAATACCTCTCAGGTGGCCTCTTTTTTTTAATACAAAAATTAGCATCAAATATTAAAAACTCATTCAAACGGATTGAGTTTAATCAGCGTGGCGATGAATATCAACAGGCAGTATGGCGCTTAGTTATTAACACGCTTACTGTGATATCCGTCACTACGGCCTACGATAATATTTCAACCATTGCCTCAACGGTAATGTCTGTTTACACAGTTTTTGCAATTGCGATATTTGTTCATATTCGTTTAAGCCCAAAACTTAATAAATTAAGACTGCTAATAGCAATGCTTACTGATGTCCTCGTAACATCAATAGCTAGCTACGTCACACATGATATCGGCGCTGTATATATTGGCATATATCTCTGGCTCATTATTGGCTACGGCTTTAGATTCGGCCGTCAATTTCTGATTGCAACCTACATTGCCAGCCTGACTGGGTTTGTCATTGCCAGCCTTAATAGCCCATATTGGCAATCGCACATGACCGGCTTTTATGGCTTGCTATTCACGCTTGTATCTATCCCCATGTACGCGTTGACTTTACTCAACCGATTGAAAGAGGCCACTTACAAGGCAGAGGCTGCCAGCCGTGCAAAAAGTGAGTTCCTTTCACATATCAGCCACGAGATCCGCACTCCGCTTAACGGGATTGTGGGTGCATGCAGCTTGTTAGAGGCCTCTAACCTAGATAAAAACAATGCAACGCTCTTTAACGTGATGAAGAACTCATCTAATGTATTGCTTGAACTTGTAAATAACGTGTTGGATTTATCAAAAATCGAGAGTGGCAAAGCCGTTGAGCACAAAGAGGATTTTTACTTACAAAACCTGATTCTGACTACTGTCAACTTATTCGAGACGCAAGCCAATCATAAAGGCATTGTCATTGACTATGACATTGCGCAGGACACCCCATTAAAATTGCACGGCAATTTATTGCATACCAAACAAGTGCTGATTAACTTAGTGGGTAATGCCGTTAAGTTTACCGAACAGGGCTCTGTCTACGTAAGGGTGACCGCTGCTAAACATTCACAAGGTAAAGTGATTGTCCGTTTTGAGGTCAAAGATACCGGTATCGGTATTTCAAAAGAATCCTTACCACATATTTTTGAGAGCTTTACGCAAGCCGAAGAATCTATTAAATACAAATTTGGCGGTACAGGTTTAGGCACCACTATCTCTAAAAAGCTAGTGGAATTAATGGATGGTGAAATTGGGATTGAGAGTGAGTTGGGTCAAGGCTCTACTTTCTGGTTTGAGATTCCACTAGACGTTGTCACCAATGAGGACACTGAAGGTCAGGTTTCATCTGAAATCATTTCTTTCAAAAAAGCCATGCAAGCCAGCAAGAGAAAACCTTGCCGTATTTTGGTGGCAGAAGACAACGAGACCAACATTCTCATCTTGTCACAAATGTTGGCACTGGGTCAGCATCAGTTTGATGTTGTTAAAAACGGCCAACAAGCGCTGGACAAACTCGAAGAGACTACTTACGACTTAATGATTTTAGACTACAACATGCCAGTAATGGGCGGTTTAGAGGCGTTACGTATTTACCAAGCCATTAATGTTGGCTTGCCACAAGTACCTTCCATTATTTTGAGCGCCGATGCCACACACAACACCATTGCCGAATTCGATGAGTTGGGCGTTGCCGCTTACCTCACAAAACCTATCCAAATTGATGCGTTGAATCTTGCCATTGAAGAGGTGGTTGCAAAATCCAAACAAAAATCTTACCGCGATGCCGCACCTGTGGTCTCATTTGCCGCCAGCAAAGAGCAAGTGCTCAGCGAAGAACCAAGTGCAATCATTGCATCCTACACTGGCAATACCGCACTTAACTTGGCACGTTTGGCAGAGTTAGCTTCTATTAGTAAAAATGCAGGGTTTGTTGAAAGCTTGATTCTAGGCTTTATTGAAGATACCGATAGAAACTTGAGCGACTTGAAAGTGTATGTGCAAGCGCTAGATTTTGCGAATATTCATGACACGGCGCATGCGATTGCAGGGAGTGCGACCAACATTGGCGCTGAGGAACTCAGCCAGATTTGTGTAGAGTTAGATGACATTACACCAAATGAGATTTACAAGGTGCCTACATTGTTTGCGCAAGCTAACCATGCATACCAAAACACCAAGCTAGCGTTTGCAGATTACCTTGCGACGCATGCGCAGCAAGCTTCAGCAAATTAGTAGTGCAGAAAAACGAAAACGATCAATGAGTTATGAAGCTGCGCGTTTGATAGAAACAACATTGTCCGCCACTGGCGAAGTATGTGGCATCGGTGCAGTTAAGTATTGCTTTTCTTGGCTGTAGATAAAGCGATCCATGATGCTAAATTCACGCTCGCCTAGTTTTAAAGCGGTATCTACCCAAATTTTGGTGATATCCAACAGCTCGTCATAAGTAATAGGGTTGACTCTATTTTTGGCACGTTGCGCAGCCAAATAACCGTTAAAGTAGCGTTTGTTTTTTTCAATCCATTCATACACCGCTTTTTCACCTTGACCGTCATCGACTAACACATCGACCAAACCAAGCTCAAACGCTTGTTCGGCTGTATATTGTTTGCCTTTGAGGATCATTTCGTCAGCGACTTTCATCCCTGCTTTACGTGCAACTAAACTATAGCCGCCCATACCAGGGAACATGTTGAACAAAATCTCAGGAAAGCCAAAATAGCTTTTGCGTTCAGCAATGATAACATCGCTGGCCAACGCACCTTCCAAACCGCCGCCCAAAGCCAAGCCCTGAACCAAAGTGATGTTGACGATAGAGGAGTTATTGAACCGTGACAGCCTGCTATGCAGAATATCAATGCCTTTAATTGCGTAATAAAGTAAAGCGTCTTTGTTTTTATTTAAGGCTAATTCACGAATCAAGGCAAGATGTCCGCCTAGGTTGAATACATTTGGTGTGAGCGATGCTGCAACAGAATATTTCACTTGAAAAACACGGTCATTGGAGTACAACACGCCCGCGGCTTTTTCAAGCTCTTGCTGGTGTTGGGTTAACTCGTGAATAATTTCATGGTTGGCACAAGGAATGATATTTTTCTGATTAAAGTAGGTCCATAAAACCTCATGGCTTTCATCATATTTTAACGATAACTGCTTAAAATGATTACTTAAACCAAATTCAGAAATATTCATTAAAATCTCGCACTTTAAACAAAGCTTTATGGCATTATATTCTAGTTATTTAAAAATAATATAGCCGAAAAGGCGAATTGTGATAAGGATACCGTTGAATGAGCAAAGAAGTTGTCAATAAAGACGAAATTAAAACGTTTTTAACTGAAATATTTAGCAAAGAAAAAAATATCCCCGTAGAAAAGTTAACCGCAGAACAAGCTTTAAAGGATTTAGACATTGATTCCTTCGGCTTTCTTGAAGTGATTTTTAGTATTGAACACCAATACAACATTTCTTTCCCTAAAAATTATGAGCATATTGTGACGGTACAAGATTTAGTCAACGTCACACATGACTTAATTGCAGCAAAAAACTAAGTTTTTAGTATGAAACACCAACGTCGCGTAGTGGTAACGGGCTTTGGTCTGGTGTCCCCTTTGGGCAACACCATCGAAGATTTATCCGCAAATGTATTTGCCGGAAAATCTGGTATTCAACAATTTGTCGGCCCATATTTAGATAAACTCTCCTGCAAAGTGGCTGCCCAGGCGGACTTTGACCCTACCCAATACTTTGAGAAAAAAAGTGACTATTCCATTCTCGACAGAAATGGGCAAATGGCGCTACATGCCAGCAAAGAAGCGGTTAAACACGCACAACTTGATACTGATAGACTGAACAAATTACGCACTGGCGTGTATGTAGGTACTGGCATGGGGGGTATCCATTCGGTAGAAGATGGTTACCAGACGCTATTTGTGGAAGGTGAAAACCGCTTAAAACCATACACCGTATTGATGTGCATGTACAACAGCGCAGCGGCAGCTATTGCTACCCATTTTTCTATTTCTGGTCCTAACCTTACTTTCTCAACAGCATGTTCATCATCGGCAGTGGCCATTGGCCAAGCCATGAAAGATATCCGTTATGGCGAGATTGACGTGGCATTGGCTGGTGGTACCGATGCTATTTTGGCCTACGCCAGTATTAAATCGTGGGAAGCGATTCGCACGCTGGCCGAAGAAGACAAAGAAGATATCAGTAAATCCTGCAAACCATTTTCCGCCAACCGTACTGGCTTGGTGATTGGCGAAGGTGCAGCGACGGTGATTCTAGAAGAGTTATCCCACGCACAAGCCAGAGGTGCGCATATTTATGCAGAGATTGTGGGGTATGGCGCAGCCAATGATTTTAAACATATTGCCGTGCCGTCGGTCGAGGGTCAGGCCGCAGCCATGCAAAAGGCTTTGGATGATTCCGGATTAAATCCTCAATCAATTCAATATATTAACGCACATGGCACCGGTACTAAATTCAACGACGAAACCGAGACCAACGCCATCAAGCAAATTTTTAGTGATCACGCTTACCAATTAGCAGTCAGCTCAACTAAATCCATGCATGGTCATTTGATGGGCGCAGCGGGTGTGCTGGAAAGCATCATCACGTTATTGGCCATGCAGCGCAATGAATTACCCCCCACTATTAACTTGCAACAAGCAGACCCTAAGTGCGATTTAAATTACGTACCGAATCAATCACAAAAAGTAGACTATTTAGAATACGCCATGTCCAATTCGTTTGCATTTGGTGGCACTGGCGCAACACTAATCTTCAAAAAAGTTTAAGGCTACGCTTTAAGCCAATACTTTTAACTCGCTACCAGCGCAGGAGCATAAAAAATTTCCGGCCTTATTTTCTTTAACGTAGAGATAATCCATGTGATTTATTTTTAAATCATACTTTTGCTGCAGCCTTGTCGTATGTATTCATTAAACGTTTGCCTAAAGCTATTGAAGTCGACGTTGGTGACTGTTAATGCGCTTTCCAAATAGCTATGTGGCCTACCGCACAGAATATTTGATGCTTGCTAAGTAATATGCGTTCAAGTAGACACTCGTTTATGCGCAGCTGTTATTCAACGCAATTAGATTAAGGCAAAAAATGCAAAACAAAATGATTAAAATCGCAATTGCAGCAACTTTAGGGTTAACCTCGCTCGCATCCACTGCAGAAGATATGTACCGTGGCGCTTGGTATGCTGTACCAGGAATTAGCTACATGAACACCGATAATGATTTAGAGGCTGACAATGGCCGTGGTGGCTTTATCAGCATCGGTAAAGAAGTGAGCCCAAACTGGGATTTGCAAGGTCGTTTAGGTTATAACCGTGCTGATGAAGATACTGGTCTTCCTGGTGTTGGTGGTAAATACAAACAAACAACACTAGGCATAGATGCTTTGTATATGTTTAGCCGTGATAAATTCCGCCCATTCTTATTGGCTGGCGTTGGTGCAGCTCGTAACAATGTTGACTATAGCAATGCAGGTATTGGAGATAAGACCAGTACATCTTGGTTGGGTAGCGTAGGTTTGGGAGCGCAATACTTAATCAGTGAAGAGTTTGGTTTACAAGCCGACTTGCGTCATCAGTGGAGCAAATCAGATGCTAAAAATGCAGCACGTACCGTTGATGCAGATGGCACGATTGGTAATACAGTGTTTAGCCTAGGTGCTATCTTGCGCTTCGGTGCCCCAGCACCTGTAGTAGCTGAAGCGGCCCCAGAGCCGACACCGATTGCGGCTGCTCCAGAGCCCATGCCAGAGCCAGAGCCAGCTCCAGCTCCTACAGCAGTTGCTGTTGCTGAACCATGTAAGCCAAAATTTGAGACAATTACGCTTTCTGCTGAAAAACTATTTGGTTTTGATAAGGCCAAACTGCAAGATGGTGCCAAGCCTATTCTTGATGGTGTTGTTGCGAAACTAAAAGAACACGAAGAATTTAAATTGGTGATGGTCACTGGTCACACTGACCGAATTGGTTCAGAAGCTTATAACCAAAAACTTTCCGAGCAACGTGCGCATCAAGTAAAAAATTACATTGTTTCACAAGGTATTGATGCCAGCCGTTTGCAAGCTGTTGGCAAAGGTGAGTCTGAACCCGTAGCAGATTGCAAAGGCATTAGAGGCAAAAAACTAATAGAGTGTCTAGCGCCAAACCGCCGTGTGGTAATACTGGATGAAGAACAGCATAAAGTTGAAGGTCAAAATGCTTGTAATTAAGTAATCACTAGCATCACTGAACTCGTTTTATTTTATGATTTAATTAACGCATGTTAACTACTACATTAACTCTAAAAAACAGTTCAGCTTAAGTAAAGCACTCAACCCAAGCAAGTTACATACTTAGTTGGGTTGAGTGATATACCAAATTTAACTAGACAGCCTCAGCAATCGGAATGACTTTCTTACCCGAACTCAAAGTATCTAACGCAGCTTTGTACTCGGTCATTTGGTGGAAATTCAAATACTTATAAATTTCTGCCGTATTGGCCAATTTATTCCCTACAGTTTCTAAGTATTCAGCATGCGTAGGCATACGGCCTAACTTAGCGCATACTGCGGCCAACTCGGCTGAACCCAAGTAAACACGCGCGTCTTTGCCCATGCGGTTATCAAAGTTACGTGTGCTGGTAGAGAATACTGTGGCTTTATCTGCCACGCGCGCTTGGTTACCCATACAGAGTGAACAGCCCGGCACCTCGGTACGCGCACCTGCAATACCAAAGGTGGAGTACACACCTTCGTCACGCAGTTGCGCTTCATCCATACGTGTTGGCGGCGCAATCCATAAACGAGTTGGAATACCACCGGCGCCATCCAGCACTTTGGCTGCTGCACGGTAGTGGCCGATATTGGTCATGCAGCTACCAATAAATACTTCATCAATTTTGTCGCCCACCACAGCCGTCAATGGCTTGATATCGTCAGGATCGTTCGGGCATGCTACTAATGGCTCTTTGATTTCATTCAAATCAATTTCAATGATGTGCGCATATTCTGCATCTGCGTCCGGTTGTAGCAGTTCTGGTTTAGCTAACCATGCCTGCATATTCTCAATCCGGCGTTGTAGCGTACGCGCATCTTGGTAACCATTTTCGATCATGTTTTGCATCAATACGATATTAGAGTTGAGAAACTCAATCACCGGCTCTTTATTCAACAATACGGTACAGCCATTGGCAGAGCGCTCTGCAGAGGCATCTGCAAACTCAAACGCTTGCTCCACTTTTAAATCTGGCAAGCCTTCGATTTCTAAAATACGGCCGTTGAATACGTTTTTCTTACCTTGTTTGCCAACCGTCAATGTGCCTTCTTGAATCGCCGCATACGGAATCGCATTCACCAAATCACGCAGCGTAATGCCTGGCTGCATGGTGCCTTTAAAGCGCACCAGCACTGACTCCGGCATATCTAAAGGCATGGCACCAGTTGCGGCTGCAAACGCCACCAAACCAGAACCCGCTGGGAAGGAAATCCCAATCGGGAAACGCGTATGAGAATCGCCACCTGTACCTACGGTATCAGGCAAAATCAAGCGGTTAAGCCATGAGTGAATCACACCATCGCCCGGTTTTAAACTCACACCGCCGCGGCTGGACATAAACTCGGGCAACGAATGTTGTAATTTAATATCGACTGGTTTTGGATACGCAGCGGTATGACAGAAGCTTTGCATCACCAAATCACTGCTAAAGCCCAAGCACGCCAGCTCTTTCAACTCGTCACGCGTCATGCCACCAGTCGTATCTTGCGAACCGACCGTGGTGGCTTTTGGCTCACAATAAGTGCCGGGACGCACACCCGCCACACCACACGCTTTACCCACCATTTTCTGAGCAAGCGTGTAACCTTTGCCAGTGTCTTTGGCCGGGATTGCTGTAATAAACGTAGTTGGTAAGGGCAAGCCCAGTGATTTGCGCGCATTGGTGGTCAACCCACGGCCAATAATCAATGGAATACGGCCGCCGGCACGCACTTCATCCGGCAAAGTAATCGGATTCATTTCAAATGTTGCAATCACTTCACCAGACTCAGACAACACTTTGCCTTCATACGGTTGAATAACAATCACATCGCCCGTTTTCATTTTGCTGACGTCGCATTGAATTGGCAATGCGCCAGAGTCTTCAGCGGTATTAAAGAAAATAGGGGCAATCTTGCTGCCTATCACTACACCACCAGTACGTTTATTGGGGATGTTGGGAATATCGTTACCCATAAACCATTGCACTGAGTTAATTGCAGATTTGCGTGAAGAACCTGTACCCACAACATCGCCCACATAGGCAAGCGGCAGGCCTTTCTGCTTAAGGGCTTCAATGGTGTTTAAGCCGTCTGGCATTTTGTTCACCAGCATGGCTTTGGCATGCAATGGAATATCCGGGCGGCTCCAAGCCTCTTGTGCTGGGCTTAAGTCATCAGTATTGGTTTCGCCATCGACTTTAAACACGACGACTTTGATTGCATTGGCCAGCACCGGCTTGCTGGTGAACCATTCTGCATTGGCCCAAGAGGTAATCAGTGTTTTTGCGTGGGTATTCCCTGCCTTCATCTTGGCTTCCACGTCATGAAAAGCGTCAAACATGAGGATGGTATTAGAAAGCGCTTTGACGACCTGTGCCGCCATATTGCTATCCAACAACTCTACTAAAGCTTGCACGTTATAGCCGCCCAACATGGTACCTAGTAACTCTACCGCTTTATCTGCAGATACCAAGGGTGAGCTGGCTTTACCTTTTGCGATGTCAGCCAAGAAAGCTGCTTTGACATAGGCCGCTTGGTCTACGCCTGCAGGAATGCGATTGGCTAGTAACTCAAGCAGCAAAGCATCTTGCCCGGCTGGGGGTGACTTGAGTAAATCAACCAACGCGGCCACTTGTTCTGCATTCAGGGGTAATGGGGGTAATTGTTGTGCAGCACGTTCCTGCACGTGGGCTTCATACGCTTTTAACATGTGTGTAGACTCGTTTCTTAATGGATGAAATCATTATAAACCAGCCTAATCTTGCAAGCCGTTTCACATTTGTAAAAACGCTTAAATTTAGGTAGCTAAAATAAGGCTAGTTTGTTGTGTTCTGGTAAGTTTTATCTGAGTACAACTCTTTGGCAAATGGGGTACTACAACTCTTGCCACTGGCAGAAGATTCCCATTTATCCAACAATTCTTTTTGGTAGCCAACGCCATGCTGCTTTTCCAAATAGGCACGCACTTCAAACACGTCTGCAAATCCGTTGTGGTCTTTATCCATCAGCGCCACCTGATCCTCTACCGAAGGACCAATATACTTGCCATTGGCATCGGTCAGGTAATCCAGCATGCTCTCTGCCTGCACATTAGCAGAAGCGAGTAGCACGCACAAAAAGTATAAACGTTTTAACATGAGTTTCTTATCCGTCATTTTACTTATGAGACCCATATTAAAACAAATCGTGCGGGCAAGCTATGTGACTTTTAACACATTAAAAATCATGGTTTACACCGCACGGATTGCTATTTTTTGCTGCCACTGCGCAGGGCCCGTTTTGTGTACCGATTCACCTTGTGCGCTGACTGCCACAGTGACTGGCATATCGACCACTTCAAATTCATAAATGGCTTCCATACCCAAATCTGCAAATGCGACTACGCGTGATTTTTTAATGGCCTTACTCACTAAATAAGCAGCCCCACCCACCGCCATCAAATACACGGATTGGTAGCGTGCCATCACCGCAAGCGCCTCATCTCCACGCTCTGCTTTGCCGATTGAGCCTAACAATCCAGTGTTCAGCATCATCTCAGTATAATCGTCCATACGGGTTGCGGTCGTCGGGCCAGCCGGACCAACCGCCTCATCACGCACCGCATCTACCGGGCCTACGTAATAAATAAAACGATTAGTGAAATCCACTGGCAATGCCTCACCGTTAGCCAGCATATTGGCAATGCGTTTATGTGCTGCATCACGCCCTGTTAGTATTTTACCTGTCAGCAATAGCGTCTCGCCCGCTTGCCAAGTCAGCGTCTCTGCCTTGCTGATCGTGTCTACATTGACACGCCTAGCCTGCGCGCTCGGCTTCCAGTGTACATCGGGGTAGATATCTAAATTGGGCGGTGCTAACTCTGCCACACCGGTACCATCCAACGTAAAGTGCACATGACGGGTGGCTGCGCAATTAGGGATAATCGCCACAGGCAAACTGGCGGCATGCGTTGGGTAATCCAAAATTTTAATATCCAGTACCGTGGTTAACCCGCCCAAGCCCTGTGCACCAATCCCAAGCGCATTCACCTTGTCATACAACTCCAAGCGCAACTCTTCGATACGAGACAGCTTTTCATTTTGTGCATCTTTGGCTTTTAACGCATGCATATCAATGGGTTGCATGAGCGATTCTTTGGCCAGTAACATGGCTTTTTCTGCACTGCCGCCTATGCCTATACCCAACATGCCAGGCGGACACCAGCCGGCCCCCATGGTAGGCACCACTTCCAGCACCCAATCGACAATACTGTCGTTAGGGTTCAACATCGCCAGCTTGGCTTTATTTTCACTGCCACCACCTTTTGCGGCCACGGTGACCTCGACGGTATTGCCTTGCACCAACTCCACATGGGTAATGGCTGGGGTATTGTCTTTGGTATTTTTACGTCCACCAGCAGGGTCGTTCACAATACTGGCGCGCAACGTGTTATCCGGGTGTAAATAGGCACGGCGCACACCCTCATTCACCATGTCTTCTAGATTCAAATCAGTTTCAAACTGCACCTGCATGCCCACTTTAACAAACACCACCACAATGCCGGTATCCTGGCACAGTGGACGTTTGCCCTCTGCACACATGCGTGAGTTGGTTAAAATTTGCGCAATGGCATCTTTGGCGGCTGGCGACTCTTCAATCGCATAGGCCTCACCCAAGGCTTGGATGTAGTCCTCTGGGTGATAGTAGGAAATATATTGCAAAGCATCGGCGATGCTTTGAATAAAATCTTCTTGCTTAACGATAGTCATCTTGAGCTTTTGCTGGTTGCAATATTCGGGCTAATATCTTTACGTAAAATTTTACCATTTTTTGTGCGTGGAAAATCTTTTGCCAAATACACCGTTTTGGGTGATTTATAGGCTGCCAAGTGTTGTTTGCCATAGGTAAGCAAGTCATCCGGGGTCACTGCTGCATCTGGTTTAGGGATCACGTAAATCACCACTAGTAACTTGTCTTTTTCAAGCTCTTCACCTACTGCTGCACAATCCGCTACTGCAGGGTGCCCTTTGTAGACTCGCTCGATCTCATAAGGGGAGACGCGATAACCAAAGCTTTTGATGATGTCATCTTTACGACCTAAAAACCAAATGTAACCATCTGTATCGTATTTGGCATAATCTCCGGTGAAAAAGTAGCCATCATGCTTGTATTTTGCAGTTTCTTCTTCTAAATTCCAGTAACTGAGAAATAAGCCCGGGTCATGATCTTTCACGCAAATCATGCCCTCCTCCCCCACAGCCACTGGTTGCATGGTTTCTGGATTCAGCAAATGAATCTCATGCCCTGGCTGCGGAAACCCCGCTGAACCCGGGCGAATTGGACGATATTTGCTTTGAGAAAGATAGTAAGAGAATTCACTCATGCCTACTGCTTCATAGATATCCAAGCCAAAACGATCACGCCACTGCGCAAGCACTTCATCGGAGAGGTGCTCCCCTGCGCTCATGTAGTGCCGCAAACTCGGGATATCGGCTTGTGTTGCACTTGTTTTTTGAATGAGCTGACGGTAAATAGTAGGCACACCAATAAAAATGGTGGCTTGATGCTTTTGAATCAAATCCAGCCATTTCTGCGCATCATTCTTACCTTCATGCACGATGACCGTTTTACCTAAACAGAGCGGATCCATCAAACCGGTGCCCAGCACATATGTCCAGTTAAATTTGCCGGAATGCATGATACGGTCTTGTATCTGCTCGCTATAGTTAAACCAAAATTTTGCCGCTGGCTGACGCCCCAGCAAAGCACGGTGTGCATGCAGCACCCCTTTTGGGTAACCCGTGGTGCCAGAGGTATACACCAAATAAGCCGGATCATCGGCTTTGGTCGTATGCGCTGGTGCTATCTTATCAATCGCCAGCATGCAATCTTCCAAGCGCTGCACGTTAAGTGCCGCCGCTTTCACCTCTGTCACGTTTTCTAGCTGCGTGACCAGCACATGGTTAAGGTTGGCAATATCTGCCGCATTTTGTGTAATCTGCCCTGCCATCACATTCCAAGCAGCGGCGTCTGTTACCAGCACTGTTGCGCCAGAATCTTTTGCCAGATACGCGACCTCTTCTGCGGTAAGCAAAGTGGAGGTAGGCACAGAAATCGCCCCCATCTTCATGGCACCTAAAAAGGCAATCGGATAATCCAAACTATTAGGCAGACGAATCAACACGCGATCGCCCACCTTAACCCCTAAGTTACGCAGCACTTGTGCAAACTGATCAGTACGCAGCGCCAACTCTGCAAACGTAATACTAGACGTGCCCAAGGCATCATCTTCTACAATCATTGCCACGATTTCAGCGCGTGCCGTATTCAGGTGCGTATCGGTACAAGCCACGCCAATATTGAAGTAGCCTGGAATGTTCCAAATCCATGGTGGAAAATCAGTGAATTTATGCATGTATGACCCCAAAATATCTTTTACTTATTTTTTCCCTAGTGCAAACAATCTACGTATTGGCGTTAACCCGCACCCCAAAAATTCAGAATTTACCGATGAAGCGCAAGGCGCACAGCGCTCAGAAAGCGGGATGTACATGTAGTACATGAGCATTTTGAGCTCTGCGCAACATAGCGATTCGCGGTAAAAATGCATTTTTATAAAAGCACGCCATAAGGCCAGTTCTGACGTACTACTTGTGCTGGCAATAATTGCAAGACATGTAGGGCAAATTCCATATCGCTGGTTTTAAGTGCGCGCAACGCATGCGCACGTAGCAGCGTTTGCAAGGCTTTACCAAACATAGGCGGATCCAGCATCTCCCCTTCAAATTTAATGGCACCGCCTAGTAGCGCATCTGCCTCAATCGCCGCTTTTAAAATACTGACTTTCTGTGTGATATCCGTCGGCGATGGGGTGTATGCGGTTTTACACAAATGAATGTGGCCTGGATGAATCACTTGTTTGCCTGTGAGCCCCATTGCAGCTTCTTTACACGCATGCTTGTACACCACACGTGATTCGTTATCGCCATGCAAATCCAGCCAACGGCGGACATCATGTGGCTCTAAAAACTTCTCTGGCATGATGTTGCTGCCAATGAGGGTTTCCACTCCGCCAATCACGCCCTTACCTGCAATCCGTGCTTCAAATAGCAATTGGTTGATAAAGTAAAACAGCTCTTCAATCCAGTTTTCTGGGGTAATGTGTATCCCCATCGCCTTTGAGAAGTCATGGATACCAAACACCACATGTTTGACGGTGTTGTATTGCATTAAATCTGGTGCAATTTTGAGCGACTTTGGGTGCTCGATAATCGGCTGAATGGTGATGTTGGGGTTAATGCTAATCAAAAAGCTAGATAAATCACGCACCTCGGCTGCACCATATGCTTCGCCTGCTTTCGCGAGCATCACCACATCAATATATTCGCCCATATCACGTACCAGCTTCATGTCTTCCTCGTACTCATCGGTACGGAAAGAATTGGCACGAATGGCAATCGTCACGCGTTCATTGATTTTTCT
>Ga0066478_1000170_pt1 | contig 23692 bp, 24 predicted proteins | sample LakWasM116_HOW13_2_FD_59559 | JGI IMG/M metagenome (GOLD analysis project Ga0066478, IMG submission 59559) | Freshwater sediment methanotrophic microbial communities from Lake Washington under simulated oxygen tension - Sediment Metagenome 116_HOW13 | ecosystem: Environmental > Aquatic >... | reverse complement strand
AAAGCAAAATCTCATCACTGGCTATGGCGACGATTTTATTGAAATTAATCGCCAACGTTTCCATCACAACTTGATTGTGACGCCTGAGCACATCCATGCTGATTGGGGTTGCGATGCATTCGCCTCACTTACACCAGCGCATTTTGTAGAGATCAGTCTCACCAAACCTGAGGTGGTGCTATTGGGTTCGGGCAGCACACATCGCTTTTTACATCCGCGCATATATTCGGGGCTAACCGAGCTTGGCATTCCACTGGAGTGCATGAATACAGCAGCAGCATGCAGAACTTATAATATTTTGATGAGTGAAGGGCGCAATGTAGCTGCAATATTATGCTTAAGCTAAGTAAACATTGTAGAGGCCGTATTAAGGTTGAGGGCTTAGGGTAATTTGCAGCCCCTTATCCGTTACTAGCATTTCTTTAGGCTGGTAATGCCTGTTGCCTATGGTGAGATCTTCTGGCTTAACCGTATAAAGCGGCAGGCCGTTCAGCATCTGACTACCCAGTTTCTTGGCTAATGCATTCAACATATCAGCTTGTTTGGCCTGCATACCATCCAATTCAAACTTATCGATTTCCGTCTCATCTAGTACAACGGCTTGTGTTGGCGCATCAAACCGCAATTTTCCGGAGAGTCCTAACTTGCCAGCATAGGCTTCATCCAGCAATGCACTGCTTAAACGTGTATCAAAGGTGGTATACATGCGCCCAGTGGTCTTATCAAACGTGACCAAGGCATTGCATAAATTGACATCGAAGATTTTAAGTAAAGAGAAAGGCACAGCTAAGCGCTCGTTCAGCTTTTGCTGAATCTGCGCTTCTGTCACACGCACGGTTTTATCACCCATCACAGCACACGCAGTACTGAGGACACATAGACAAACTATCAGGCTGTTAACTAGTTTTTGCAATTTCACCTTGTGTAAATGCACATGGTTGAGGATAAAACTACGCGTTTATTTATCCAGATATTTAGTAGACAGCGTGAGTGTCGCGTTGGTGCCACCAAAACCAAAACTATTGGATAGCGCTGTTTCAATTTTGACGTTATCAATGCGTTGACGCACAATATTCAAGCCTTCTGCGGCAGGATCCAATGTCTCGATGTTTGCGGAGGCTGCTATGAAATCATGTTTCATCATCAAGAGCGTATAAATCGCTTCATTCACACCAGCCGCACCTAATGCGTGACCTGACAATGATTTGGTCGAAGCAATCGCGACTGGATTATCCGTACCAAACACCTCGCGGATAGCTTCAAGCTCCTTGGTATCGCCCACTGGCGTGCTGGTACCATGAGTATTGATGTAATCTACTTTATCGATACCTTGCAATGCCAATTGCATACAACGCACTGCGCCCTCGCCACTCGGCGCGACCATATCGTAACCATCTGAAGTGGCACCATAACCCACGACTTCCGCATAAATCTGTGCACCACGGGCTTTGGCATGCTCATACTCTTCTAGCACCACAATGCCACCGCCGCCAGAAATAACAAAACCATCACGATCAGCATCATAAGTTCTTGAGGCTTTATCCGGTGTCTCGTTGTACTTGGTAGACATGGCACCCATTGCATCAAACAGGTATGACAAGGTCCAATGTTCCTCTTCGCCACCACCGGCAAACACAATATCCTGTTTGCCAAGCTGAATTTGCTCAACCCCGGCACCAATACAATGTGCACTGGTAGAACAGGCAGAGCTGATACCGTAGTTAACACCTTTAATTTTAGCGCCTGTAGCCAAAGTCGCCACAATCCCACTACACATGGCTTTAGTCACCATATAAGGCCCAACTCGGCGGATACCCTTTTCTGCAAGCACAGCATTGCTTTGCTCAATGCTTTCAGTCGATGGACCACCACCACCGACAATAATGCCGGTACGCACATTAGAAACCAAATCCTCACCTAGGCTGGCATCAGCAATCGCTTCTTGCATGGCTAACCAAGCATAAGCATGACCCTTAGCCATAAAGCGCAGTAGTTTACGGTCTATCAACTCTTCAATATTGAGGTTTTTAATAGAACCAGCCACCTGTGAGCGAAGACCATGCTCAGCATATTCGGGCTGGTAAGTAATCCCAGATTGACCTGCTTTCAAACTTGCAAGCACTTCATCCTTATTATTACCAAGGCTAGAAACGATGCCTAATCCTGTAATGACAACGCGACGCATTGAGTATTCCCTTGCCTAAATCTTATTATTCTAAAAATTGTCAGTCGTAGTAAACAAACCTACACGTAAGTCATTGGCCACGTAGATTTCACGCCCATCTACTTCCATGCGTGCATCTGCAATCCCCATGACCAACTTACGCATGATAACTCTTTTTAAATCAATGTGATAGCGCACAAGCTTAGCCGTTGGCAACACTTGACCGGTAAATTTCACTTCACCCGCTCCCAACGCACGACCTCTACCAGGGCCACCCTTCCAGCCAAGGTAAAAACCAACTAATTGCCACATCGCATCCAAGCCTAAACAGCCTGGCATGACCGGATCCCCCGTAAAGTGGCAACCAAAAAACCATAGGTCAGGCGTGACATCTAACTCAGCAATGATTTGTCCGGCACCATATTTACCACCGTCCTCGGTAATCGAGACAATGCGATCAAACATCAGCATCGGCGGCAATGGCAATTGCGCATTGCCCTCACCAAATAGCTCTCCCCGACCACATGTTAGCAACTCTTCTTTGGTATAACTTGTTTGTTTAGACATTCAATATAACTTCAACTAGACGATATTTACGCTATTTTCGCTGGAAATTGCATTTAACGAAAGCCCTAACTGTAAACTAATGACGAAATAGGTAAAAAAATTACTATACAAATCTGTATACACTTTTAAAAAATTCGTTTATATTATTTACAAATTAGTTACAAATTAACAAACCATTCATCATTTTAATCTTTAGGAAACCACGATGAGCGATCGTCTACTTGCCGACTGGCGCCAGCATGCCTTAACTCTAGAATCCGAAGTCAATAAAGTTGTAGTCGGTCAAAGCAACCCTATACGCCTGATCACCACTGCCATTTTTGCGCGTGGTCACGTATTGCTTGAGGGTGATGTGGGTGTAGGTAAAACAACACTACTGCGTGCATTTACACGCGGCATTGGTGGTGGTTATCAACGGATTGAAGGTACGATTGACTTGATGCCTAACGATTTAGTCTACCATACGTATTTGGGTGAAGATGGTAAACCCCATGTAAGTGCAGGCCCGTTACTCATGTCCGGCGAAAATTTATCTGTGTTCTTTTTTAACGAGATTAATCGCGCCCGCCCACAAGTGCACTCATTACTACTACGCGTAATGGCTGAGCGTACGCTCTCTGCATTCAATAAAGAGCATGCATTCCCGCACATGATTGTATTTGCTGACCGTAACCAAGTAGAAAAAGAAGAGACATTCGAAATTCCATCTGCGGCACGTGACCGTTTTATGATGGAAATTCCTATCGTGGTACCCAATGATGATGCCATCATGCAAGGCTTGATGTTTGACACTAAATTTCACAATGTGGATGCCTTAGTGGATACTTTAAAAGCCGACGTTTTACAATTTGATCAGCTCAATAGCTTCTCCGGCACTATACAAAACAGCGTTGAAGCCTCCCCTACACTGCAAAAATATGCACTGAATCTATGGAAAGCAACACGCCAACCACTCGACTATGGTGTCAAAGTCAGTAACGTAGACATGAACCGCCTAGTGTTGGCAGGCGCCAGTCCGCGTGGCATGAGCATGATGCTACGGGCTGCGCGCGTAAACGCCTGGCTCAATGAGCGCACAGCTGTGACGCCAGAAGACATTCACGCAGTATTCCATGAAACAGTGGCGCACCGCTTGGTATTCAGCCCGGTTTACGAAATGCGCCGCACGGAAATTGCGCGTGAAATGTTGACGAGCATTGTTAATGCGGTGGCAGCACCTTAATTTTATACATGAGAATTTTATACATGAGCTTGATACATGACTATGTATAACGAAATCAAAGAGTTTAGCTACCATATCGGCTGGAGAAACCGTGGGCGCCACCCGGGACGCCATGCCAGCACGCAACGTGGTATGGGCATGGAATTTATTGGTCATACCACTTTAGTGGCTTACCCTGATCCTCGCCGGATTGATTTACGCCAAACCATACGCGACCCTATGGAACAAGTGTATGTACGCTTGTTTAACCAAAAAAGCGCGACACCTGTGTTTGCCATTTGTGACATGTCTGGCAGTATGAATTTTGGCGCGCAAACGCGAAAAATCCGTCGTGCGGCCGACATTGTTGAGTCGATTGCACGATCTGCGAGTCGAAATGCAGATCCGTTTGGCTTTGTCGGTTTTGATGAAATTGTGCGTGAGGATTGGATTAGCACTGCTTCATTCAAACCTCAGCGCGCCATAGAGCTGATGGAGCGTCTGAAAGAGCATCATCCGCAAATGGTGTCTGGAGATGGTATCGCCGATGTATGGCGCTATTTGCCTCGTGAGCGCTCACTGGTATTCATGGTGTCTGATTTTCATATGCCACTCAAACAACTGGAAGAGGCGCTGGCCAATTTACTCAAGCACCATATTGTGCCCGTTGTGCTGTGGGATGCAGATGAATATAAGTCGCTGCCTGAGTTTGGCATTACGGCTGTGACGGATCCGGAAAGTGGTATGAAACGTACGCTTTTCCTACGTAAAGAATACCGCGATCGCATCATTGCTGCCTTTGAAGCGCGTCGCGAAGCTATCTATAAACTATTTATGCAGTTTGATATGCCCCCTTTCTTTGTGGAAGGTGAGTTTGATGCAGACACACTGACCGAATACTTTCATCAATTTGTTGCCGCCTAATGCACTTCTACACACCATGAAAAAACTTTTACGCACCCTGCTCACTCTCTCAAGCATCACACTGTTGCATCATCAGGCTTATGCGCTAGAGACTGATTTTTTGCCTGATGTGAAAGCTGGCATTGTCAGTATCCACATTCAAGAGCCGGAGCGTGATGTTGGCTATACCGTGGGCGATGTGCTAACGAGAGAAATCACCGTTACCATTAAAAAACCCTATGTACTGGTAGAAGAGTCTTTGCCAATTGTAGGTTATGAGCGCCGATACAAAGGTCAGCTAATTGGTATTGACCTATCCAAACTGGACTATTCAAAAGAAAGTGCCAAAGATGCGACTACCCATCATATTTCTTTGAGTTATCAAGTATTTACCAATAACGTGGTGGCCAAACCTGCAGCATTGCCTGGCGAGTATTTGCGCCTACTCGATACTTCATCCAAAGATAAAAAAGTGTATAGGTACAGAATTCCGAGCTGGAATTTCTCTATCTCACCCATCTCTGTATTCGGACAGGTCAAAATTGAGCAAGACATGAGTGGCTATCGAGGCCCACTTTTATTAGATGCATCCCCACTACAAACACGCCTAACCGTATTGCTTGCAGTGCTGGCGATTGCGTTACTTGCACTGTTATACATGCTGGGCAAGTACACATGGCTACCACGCATGGGCGGGCCGTTTGCCAAAGCTTACAGAAGTATCCGTAAAGCACCTCATACCGCAGAAGGCATTCTAGGTGCGGCTAGCCACTTGCATGAAGCACTGAATAGCAGCGCAGGATACAGTTTATTCAGCAACAATTTAAATGCATTTTTAGCAAAAAAACCTGCTTTTCAGCATATTCAAGCTGAGTTAGCCCAATTTTTTGAGTTGTCACGTCAAGTGTTTTTTGAGCCCAATGCTGACAAACCGGCGGGAGAACAACAGTTAGCGTGGTTAGCACGATTTTGCAAGCAATGTCGTGACTGCGAGCGTGGTTTGATTCCAGACAGTTTGAGCACTACGCGCAACAGCGCAACACGCAAGGCAGCTTAACCATGGCGTTTTCCAACCCTTATATATTGTGGCTACTACCACTGGCGTTGTTACCGCTAGTGTTTCAGCGCGCGCATACCCGTAATTATTCATGGGTGGAAATGCTACCGGCTGATCCGCTATCTAATCTGATTGGGTTTATTTTAAAAATACTCGCCGTGTGTATTTTAGCTTGCACCATTGTTGGCTTAAGTGGACCGCACAGCCACCAGCAAGAAGTCGAACGTATAGGCGTAGGCGCACAAATCGCACTGGTGCTGGACCGCAGCGCAAGTATGGACGACCCGTTCTCTGGCTCAACGGCCACCACCGTGGGAGAAACTAAATCAGCAGCCGCCAGCCGCTTGATCACACAGTTTGTGCAATCACGCCAAAACGACATGATGGGCATGATTACCTTTAGTAACTCTGCCATGTATGTGTTGCCGCTAACGGAAAATAAAGAAGCGATTGTCGCCGCCGTACGTGCCACGGCAGGCAATGCGCTATTCCAAACCAATATTGGTAGCGGTTTAACTTCCGGTGCTGGATTATTCGACAAAGTACCTAACTCAGGCTCACGTGCGGTGATTTTGCTTTCTGATGGTGCCGGCAGAATTGATGCCAATACCCAAGAAAAAATCCGCGAATGGTTTGACCGCATGGAAATTGGCCTGTATTGGATTGTGTTGAGACAACCTGGTGGTTTGAGTATTTTTGATAAAAACTACAAACCGCAAGAAGACCAACCGCTACCGCCGGAAATTGAGCTATATGAGTTTTTCAAAACACTGAAGACACCATTCAACGCTTATGAAGCGGAGAACCCAAGAACGTTACAAATGGCGATTGATGACATTAATCGTAAAGAAAAAAAGCCTATCAAGTATTTGGAAAAAATCCCCGGTAAAGATTTTTCGAATGCTTTCTTTTTTATTGCAGCGCTCATGATTGCGTTGCTACTAGGCGTAAAATATTTAGAGGTGAATACATGGCGCACAGCATAATATCTTGGTTTACAGTCAAAAAACTTACCTGGTTACTGGTTGGCATTAGCCTACTATGTATATTGGCCAGCTTATACACTTATCAGCGCATCCAGCAGATTCATGCCTTTAATAAAGCAGTCTCTGCAGGAAAAACCCCTGATACGGATCAACAAAGTGTTGAGGCTAAATTTGCGACAGCCCTGTATTTAGCTAAAAAAGAGCGCTACAAAGAAGCCACCTTACTGTTTACGCAATTAATGCCAAAAGGCAATACATCTCAAAAAGCCGCCATACAGTATAACGTAGGCAATATGTTCTTTTTACGCGGACTAGCCATTAACGGCACCAGCATGACGGTACGCAACGAAGCGGAATACTTTATCCGCCAAGCCAAAACTGCCTATCAATCCTCTTTAAAATTAGACAATACGCATTGGGATGTACGCCACAACTTTGATCGCCTGCTTACCATGCTGCCAGGCACGCCAACGCCTGGCGTGGGTGAGTCAGATACACCAGGGCTGATTATGGGCAATATTCCGGTTGGATTGCCGTAAATCATGTCAAAAAAACTCATTAACTATTTACGCCATCGTCGTGACTTAGCCTTATTGGCGGCTGCTTTGCTGTTGTTAATCGTCGCCATGTTTAAGCCAAGCATCCCGATTAAACGTGACATTTACAGTTACTTGCTTGTTGCAGACATTTCACAAAGCATGAACGTGAAAGACATGTCGATTTTGGGCAAGCCTGTCTCACGCATGGAATACCAACAACATATGCTACACCGTGTGATTGGCGAACTGCCTTGTGGTACCTTGGTCAGTATTGGCTTATTTGCTGGCGTTAGCGTAGCTGCTTTATATACGCCGATTGAAGTATGCGAAAATTTCCATGCGATTGAAGACAGCATCGATCACTTAGATTGGCGTATGGGCTGGTCTGGCAATAGTCGCGTGCGAGAAAGCATGTTTACCTTAGCCAAACTTATTCGTAGCTTCCCGGAGCCTGCACAGGTGGTTTATTTTAGCGATGGTGAAGAAGCACCTAGGCTGCACGCGTTTAACACCAAAGACCTCACCGGATTTCAGGGTGGCAAAAACTGGCTATTTGTTGGCATTGGCAGTGACAAAGGCACTGCTGTACCCAAACTAGACGAACATAATCAGTTGATTGGTTACTGGTCTAGCGAAAGTTTTGCCATGCAACCGGGCATTGCGCAAATCTCAGAGGCGAATATCGGCATTCGGGATGACAACGTCGCACCTAGTGAAAGCGATCGTTTTTTATCTAGATTAGATGAGAAATACCTTGAATCCATTGCCAAAGAAGTGACTGGCAACTATGTCAATGGCGAAAGTATACAAAACGTATTGGCTGCAATGAAAAACCAGCCCCCTGCCCGACGCGATAAAGCACGCTTTGAATTACGCTGGCTATTGGCAAGCTTGGCCGGACTACTGTTCTTGATGGCGTATATCCCTAAGCATCCCATCCAAGAAACTAAGCACGCTTGGCATGTGCTTTTGAAGCGCTTTTCACGTTACTCGGGCAAAGCAACGTCAACTAAGGGCTGATGTTTTTTATCAGCCCTCCCCCAGTTGAGCCAAACACGTAATTTACGAAACTGCTGCGGGTCTCGCACTTGCCAAGCAGTGAGCATTAGGCTATTTCTCCACCCATGCTGATAAGTGAGTCGTTTAAAACGTAGAATCGTCAGCCAAGGGTGACTGACTGAAGAAGCCAGTGGCACTACCTCAAATAGTTCGCCCCGCTGGTTGTGCACACGCACTTTCCCTTGGCTAGTCACCTCAACCAACTTCCAAGACCATGGCAGCGTCAACAAGACATCCTGCAATATCGTGTAAATTGTCGCTATAATCACCGCACAGACAATCACACACTTGAGTAGTATAGAGAAACTTGTTTGCAATACACTCAAAAGGCTGAGTATTGAAACAAACACATAGCATCCCAATATCAAGTAAGAAGGTTGGAGTGCGACATGTATCGCTGGCACTATTCGCGTTTTCATTTTTTTAACTTTATCGTTAGGCACATACTGGCATGACTGCAACGCAATGGCAATCACATTTAATCGCTCAAGACGCACACGTAGATGGTGACGCCATGCATTTTGGTGACCAACAACAAGCGCTTAAACGCACCGCTCAGCACAACACATTGTATGATTTATCACATCTGACCTTGCTAGAAGTCAGCGGTGCAGATGCCGTGCCTTTTTTGCAAGGACAAGTCACCAATGATGTAAAACTATTGGATGGAAAGCATGCGCATTACACGGGTTATTGCTCACCCAAGGGCAGATTGCTTGCGCTGTTTCTAGCGTTTGCACATCAAGATCATTTGCATTTACAACTGCCGAAATCCATTGCGGATGCGGTGAGCAAACGCTTGAAAATGTATGTCATGAGAAGCAAAGTCACCATTAGCGATACATCAGACCGTATTATCAAACTGGGACTCAATGGCCCGGATGCATCGCAAATATTGCTACAACATTTCAGCGAGGTGCCAGCAGCACACTATGCGCTTAGCACACTAGAGCAAGCAACTCTGCTTAAACTGCCCAGCATAGCCGGTCATGATCGCTACCAAATATTTACAACACTCGACCATGCAATAGCACTATGGGAGTCGCTCAAACAAAAGGCAACCCCCGCTGGAAAACCTTGCTGGGATTGGCTTGAGGTGAATGCAGGCATTCCAGAAATCGTACCGGCTACACAAGAGCAATTCGTCCCACAGATGGTGAATTTAGACTTACTCAATGCCATTAACTTTAAAAAAGGATGTTATACCGGCCAAGAAATTGTCGCACGCACACACTATCTCGGCACCGTTAAGCGCCGTACTTTTCTTATGCATGTGCCAGGCGAAAATAAGCCGAGTGCAGGAGATAAAATTGCAGATGCTACCCAGAGTGAGGTAGGGCAAATTGTACGTAGCGCCCCGCATGCAACAGGCGGATTTGATGTGTTAGCCGAGCTTAGAATCGAAGCACAACAAGTCGGTACAGTGTTTTGGCAAGCCGTTGCACTGGAACAAAAAGTAATGCCTTACTCGTTAGGTTTGATAGAGAGCTGAGGTGTAGGTAAGACAGGCTGAGCTGGCATTGGCTGGTCGATGACTTGATAGAACACTTCGTCTTCTTTAATCATGCCAAGCTCGCTACGCGCACGCTCTTCAATCGCAGCATTGCCTTGTTTTAAATCACGGACTTCTGCGCGCAATGTGTCATTACGCAACTTGAAGCTGACATTAAGCTTCTTTTGCTCGTCAATTTTTTGACTCACATTCCAAACCCTAAGCCAGCTACCCTTGCCTAGCCACAGTGGGTACTGTAGCAAGGCAATGAGTACAACAAAAATAAGCGTAAGTGCTTTCAACTGTACTTATTTAAATAACTGATAAAACGCGTCTTTACCAGCATAGCTAGTCGCATCACCCAACTCTTCTTCAATACGCAATAATTGGTTGTATTTAGCTACGCGCTCAGAACGGCATAATGAACCGGTTTTAATTTGCAACGCATTTGTCGCAACTGAGATATCTGCAATCGTTGTATCTTCTGTTTCGCCAGAGCGATGTGATACGACTGCCGTATAACCTGCACGTTTAGCCATCTCAATGGTTTGGAAAGTCTCAGTCAATGTACCAATTTGATTCACTTTAATCAGTACAGAGTTAGCTACACCACGGCGGATGCCCTCACGTAAGATTTTTGCGTTGGTAACAAACAAATCATCCCCAACCAATTGCGTTGTTTTACCTAGTCGTTGGGTAAGAATATCCCAGCCGTCCCAGTCAAACTCACCCATGCCATCTTCAATCGAGATAATAGGGTATTTATCCACCCAAGTAGCTAAGTAATCCGTAAATTGCGCAGAGGTCAATGACACGCCTTCTGACGCTAGGTGGTATTTACCATCTTTATAGAACTCAGTACTTGCACAATCTAAACCTAAGAACACATCGCGACCTGGCTCGTAACCTGCGTCTGAGATCGACTCCATAATCAATTGAATGGCTGACTCATTGGATGGCAGATTAGGTGCAAAGCCACCTTCGTCACCCACTGTAGTTGCCAAGCCTTTTTTATGCAGTGTTTTTTTCAATTGGTGAAATACTTCTGCACCGCAACGTAATGCCTCACGGAATGTAGGTAAACCGGCCGGAATAATCATGAATTCTTGCATATCGACAGAATTATCTGCGTGCGCACCACCGTTGATAATGTTCATCATCGGCGTAGGCAATTGCATTGCACCAGAGCCACCTAAATAACGGTACAGTGGCAAACCACTTTCCTCTGCTGCTGCGCGTGCGCAAGCCAGAGACACAGCCAAAATAGCATTTGCGCCCAAACGGTCTTTATTCTCAGTACCATCCAGCTCAATCAATGTTTTGTCGATAAAGCTTTGCTCTTCACAATCCAACCCAATAATCGCTTCAGTAATTTCCGTATTGACGTTCTCTACTGCTTGCAACACGCCCTTACCTAAATAACGCCCTTTATCGCCATCGCGCAACTCCATGGCTTCTTTAGCCCCAGTGGATGCGCCAGAAGGCACAGCAGCGCGACCAATGACACCACTTTCAAGTAATACGTCGGCTTCTATCGTTGGGTTACCGCGAGAATCCATAATTTCGCGGGCGATGATATCTACAATTGCGCTCATGTTTTAGTCCTTAATGTATGACAATATTTTTCAGCGATACGCTTATAAGCTTTGCTCGGCAAAGCCTGCTTTTTTTACTACGCGATCCAAATCAACTAAGAGATGTAACAAATCTTCCATTTTATGTAATGGCCATGCATTGGGCCCATCGGATAAGGCTTTTGCCGGATCAGGATGTGTTTCCATGAATACGCCGGCAATACCACTTGCAACAGCCGCTCTGGCCAATACCGGCACAAACTCACGCTGACCGCCACTTTTATCGCCCTGACCACCTGGCTGCTGTACCGAATGCGTGGCATCAAATACCACTGGACAGTGAGTTTCACGCATGATCGCCAAACCACGCATATCCGATACTAACGTGTTATACCCAAACGAAGCGCCGCGCTCACACACCATAATAGTATCTGCGCCACCATTGGCTTCTTTGGCTTTACTCACCACTTGACGCATATCACCAGGCGCTAAAAACTGGCCTTTTTTAATATTCACAGGCTTGCCACAAGTCGCTACCGCCACAATAAAATCGGTCTGACGGCAAAGAAAGGCTGGTGTTTGCAGCACATCTACTACGGCAGCTACATGTGGCACTTGCTCTTCTGTGTGTACATCGGTCAATATTGGCACACCAATTTGTGCACGCACGTCATCTAATATGCGTAAGCCTTCTTCCATGCCAAATCCACGAAACGTCTTGGTAGAGCTACGATTGGCTTTGTCGTATGAGGATTTGTAGATAAACGGGATACCCACACGACTTGCAATCTCTTTCAATTGCCCAGCCGTATCAATGGCCATTTGTTTAGACTCAATCACGCATGGCCCAGCAATCAGGAACAGCGGATGCTCTAAGCCTGCCTCAAAATGGCATAACTTCATGCATCACTCCCTTTGGTTTTATGAGCTAGCGCTGCTAACACATACGCCTTGAATAGCGGATGACCTGCACGCGGATTAGAAGTAAACTCTGGGTGGAACTGACACGCCACAAACCATGGATGTGTCGATTGTGGTAGCTCAATCATCTCACACAACTCCTCAGTCGGCGTCCGCGCAGAAATCACTAGCCCAGCCGCTTTCAATTGCTCTACATAATGGTTGTTGACCTCATAGCGATGGCGATGACGCTCATTCACATCTGCGCCATATACACTTGCTGCAATGGTATTCGGTTCAATTGGGCAGCGTTGTGCGCCTAAACGCATGGTGCCACCTAAATCAGAACTTTCATCCCGCGTTTCTTTTTTACCGGTGGCATCTTGCCATTCGGTAATCAAACCAATCAGTTTATGCTCAGCTTGTGGGTTGAACTCTGTACTGTTCGCATCTTTTAACCCTGCTACATTACGTGCAAACTCAATCACTGCGAGCTGCATACCCAAACAGATGCCAAGGTAAGGGATTTTATGTTCGCGCGCATATTGAATAGCACTAATTTTACCTTCGGTACCGCGCACACCAAACCCACCCGGAATCAAAATCGCATCCATGGATTCTAGCTTATCTGTACCAGACTTCTCAATTTCTTCACTGTCGATATAATGAATTTTTACTTTAGACTCAGTATGAATGCCGGCATGAATCAGCGCCTCGGTCAGCGACTTGTATGACTCGGTCAAATCGACATATTTACCCACGAAGGCAATATCAATATTGTGTTTGGGGTTCGCAACAGCGTGCGTAATTTTGTGCCACGCTGACAAATCGGCAGCTTTTGCCAAAATATTGAGCTTGTGGCAGACAATCTCGTCCATCATTTGCTCATGCAATAAGCCGGGGATTTTATAGATGGAATCGCTATCAATCGCGCTAATGACCGCCTCAAATGAGACATTGGTAAACAAGGCAATTTTACGCTTTTCATCTTCGGGAATTTCACGTTCAGCGCGACACAATAAGATATCGGGCTGAATGCCAATTTCACGCAACTCTTTCACCGAGTGCTGTGTTGGTTTGGTTTTAAGCTCGCCTGCGGTTGGAATCCAAGGCAATAAGGTCAAATGCACATAGCAGGCATTGTTCTTACCTTCTTCAAAGCCCATTTGGCGAATGGCTTCCAAAAACGGTAGTGATTCAATATCCCCCACCGTGCCGCCGATTTCCACAATCGCCACATCTGCACCTTCTGCACCGCGCTTGATATGGGTTTTAATTTCATCGGTGATATGCGGAATGACTTGGACAGTTTTGCCCAAATACTCCCCACGACGTTCTTTTTTAATCACGGTCTCGTAAATTTGACCGGTAGTGAAATTATTACGTTTGGCCATACGACTGCTAATAAAGCGCTCGTAATGGCCTAAGTCCAGATCCGTCTCCGCACCGTCATCGGTGACGAATACTTCGCCGTGCTGAAAGGGAGACATGGTGCCGGGATCCACGTTGATGTAGGGATCCAATTTGAGCATGGTGACTTTGATACCGCGCGACTCTAAAATCGCGCCTAGACTGGCCGCTGCGATACCTTTACCAAGTGAAGATACAACACCGCCAGTAACGAATACATATTTGGTCATTGAGAACTTTGCGAAACATTGCAGACGGGATGAAATTTTACCGTAAAGGGCGTTTCACCACAATCAACGAGGTGATAAATAAGTGAAATAAAACGCTGTACAACTCTCTATTTTTTATACTAGCTATTTATTATGTGCGCGCATAATGCGGCCTTTTTCGCGCTCCCAGTCACGCGCTTTTTCCGTATCACGCTTATCATGCTGTTTTTTACCCTTGGCCAGCCCTATTTGCAGCTTGACTCTACCGCGCGTGAAGTGCATATCCAACGGCACCAGCGTATAGCCAGCGCACTCTACTTTGCCAATCAGCTTTGCAATTTCCTCGTTATGCAACAATAATTTGCGCGTTCTAATCGCATCGGGACGAATGTGCGTAGACGCCGCACCTAAAGGCGTTACATGACAGCCAATCAAATACACTTCCCCACGCATAATCACCACATAAGCCTCTTTCAGGTTGATGCGGTTTTCACGGATTGCCTTGACTTCCCAACCTTCCAGGACGAGGCCAGCCTCATATTTTTCTTCGATAAAATAATCGAAAAAGGCTTTTTTATTTTGGGCAATGCTCATAAATCTTTATTTTGTGGGTGAATGACTTAAAATAGCATTTTACTCTATCTCGTCGAATTGGCATGGCACAAGTTGAAAAAACGGTTTTGGTGATGCACTCATGTGCCCAAATGTTTGCATTGGTCGATGATGTCACACACTACTCAAGCTTTCTGCCATGGTGCGGTGGTGTAGACGTGCATGAGCAAACAGAACATGTGACAGAAGCCACGCTGCATATTAATTATCATGGGATCAAACAGCATTTCACCACACGCAACACAAAGCAATATCCGCATCGCATGGACATCCAACTCTCCGATGGACCATTCAGACATATGGAAGGCCACTGGCACTTTATTGCACTACGCGAAGATGCCTGTAAAATTGAATTTAAACTGAATTACGAATTTTCAAATGCAATATTAGAAAAAATCATTGCCCCAGTATTCAGCCATATCGCCAATACATTTGTAGATAGCTTTGTGCTGCGAGCAGATGAAGTGTACCGCTGAGTAACTAGGAAAATCCATTATATGAACGAATCAACCATGCACCTAATCACCGTAGAGGTCGCCTACGCATTGCCACATGAGCAACTGATTATCCCATTGAAAGTACATGCAGAATGCACAGCAGAAGAAGCAGTCAAACTGTCGGGCATATTACAAAAATTCCCCGACATTGATGCTAACGCGCTCCAACTAGGCATTTTCGGCAAACTCGCCAAAAACGACACAGCATTGCGCCAAATGGATCGCGTGGAAATCTACCGCCCGCTGATTGCCGACCCGAAAGCAGTGAGAAAACAACGTGCGGCAGATGGCAAGATAATGAAAAAAGGCGGTGGTGATTTACCTACCGAAGGAGAATAATCACCCAGCTTTAGAAACCATGAGGGTCTAAGAGCAATACTCTTGCATATCGCGCTGCGCTTGGGCTGCACCTTCTGCCAGCCCTTTATCATCCACATACTCACGCTCACCTTTTTCATTAGTTCTATAAACACGTCCACCTTGACTATAGGTCTGGTAATTAGCTCTAGCCGTTGTGCAGTTCATTTGCTTTTTCTTAGCTTGCGCTTCCAGCTCGGCTTTGTTTTTCTTTTCAATATCTTCTATCTCTTTTTTCTTTTTCGCCTGCGCTTCTGCAGATAAGTCTTCCTTTTTCTCAGCCTTTGCCTGTGCAGGGGCCGCCATTGAAGACTCTTTTGGTACTTCAACTGCAGGCGAGGCCGCCGGCTTAACTACCTTTTTACCAATAGTAGAGAGTGGCTTAGTACCGCCTGGCGGCGGCGTATCGGTATACTTCACTGTACCGTCTTTATCTACCCACTTATAAATCTCTGCTTGCACCGGCAATGCTGTCACTAGTAACACGCCCAAAGCGATCAATAATTTTGAACGACCATCTCTCATATCATGCCCTATCCAATTGATTTTATTTATTATTTTTATAAAAAAGAATACCCAACCAAACCACATCATCTTTCTATTATTATGATTGAGTTTACTGTAAAACGCAGCAAAGCCCAATCGGTTGAATGCGACATGGCGGAATTATCACGTTGAACTTTGAATAAGTGTTGCAAATCGGTATAATCTCGTTTTGGAGATTAAGGATTTCACATGCGTTTGTTGCAACAAGCCCTAACCTTTGATGACGTTTTATTAGTTCCTGCACATTCGATCGTCATGCCGCGTGAAGTAAATTTAAGCACGCAACTCACCCGTAAAATTAAGCTCAACATTCCGTTGGTGTCTGCCGCCATGGATACCGTCACTGAAGCGCCATTAGCCATTGCACTGGCGCAAGAAGGCGGTTTAGGTATCATTCACAAAAACATGACGTCCATCAAACAAGCTGCGCATGTGTCACGTGTGAAACGCTTTGAATCTGGCGTGGTGAATGACCCGATTACTATTTCTCCCCATATGTCTGTGCGCGATGTGATTGCACTGACACAATTGCACAAAATCTCTGGCCTACCGGTAGTAGACAATGACAAGATTGTCGGGATTGTCACTAACCGTGATTTGCGATTTGAAACCAACTTAGATCAAACCATCCAAAACATCATGACGCCGCGCAACCGTTTAGTGACGGTACGTGAAGGCGCCAGCAAAGAAGATGTCATTCACCTATTACACCAACACCGCTTAGAGCGTGTGCTAGTGATTGATGACCATGACACGCTCAAAGGTTTAATTACCGTTAAGGATATTCAAAAATCGAGTGATCACCCATTTGCATGTAAAGACAGCAAGGGTCGTTTACGCGTAGGCGCTGCCGTGGGTGTGGGAGAAGGCACTGAAGAGCGCGTAGAAGCGTTAGCCGAAGCTGGTGTAGACGTGATTGTGGTAGATACTGCACACGGTCATTCGCAAGGCGTACTAGACCGCGTCACTTGGGTGAAAAAACACTTTCCTAAAATTGAAGTCATTGGTGGCAATATTGCAACGGCTAGCGCTGCCAAAGCACTAGTAGATGCAGGTGCAGATGCTGTTAAAGTTGGTATTGGCCCAGGCTCCATCTGCACCACGCGTATCGTTGCCGGTGTAGGCGTTCCACAAATCTCGGCAATCAGCAATGTAGCAGAAGCGTTAGAAGGCACAGGCGTACCATTTATTGCCGATGGTGGCATTCGTTTTTCTGGCGACATTTCTAAAGCCATTGCAGCAGGTGCTTATAGCGTCATGCTAGGCGGCATGTTTGCTGGGACAGAAGAAGCGCCTGGCGAAGTAGAGCTGTTCCAAGGTCGCTCTTATAAATCTTACCGCGGCATGGGTTCGATTGGTGCTATGCAAAAAGGCTCCAGTGATCGCTACTTCCAAGACAACAATGGCAATGCCGACAAATTAGTGCCCGAAGGTATTGAAGGTCGCGTACCCTATAAAGGCAGTGTATTGGCCGTGATTCACCAATTAATGGGTGGCTTACGTGCCTCGATGGGCTATGTAGGGGCTGCATCCATTCAAGAAATGCGCAGCAAAGCAGAGTTTGTGCAAATTACCAGTGCCGGGATGCGTGAATCGCATGTGCACGATGTACAAATTACCAAAGAAGCGCCCAACTATCGTATTGATTAACCCTTTTTAATAATTCTAAAAAGGCACAGCACTCAGAATTTTTCTGAGCTACTGTGCCTTTATGTCTTAAAGCAAACGACAACCATGCATAGCAAAATATTGATTCTCGATTTCGGCTCTCAAGTCACACAACTCATTGCCCGCCGCGTGCGCGAAGCCCATGTCTATTGTGAAATTCATCCTTGCGATGTATCAGATGAGTTTGTGCGCAACTTTGGCGCCGATGGCATCATTCTCTCCGGTAGCCATGCCAGCGTGTATGAAGAAGAAACTGATAAGGCGCCACAAGCCGTATTTGAGTTAGGTAAGCCTGTGCTAGGTATTTGCTACGGTATGCAAACCATGGCGCAGCAACTCGGCGGCAAAGTAGAAGCAGGTCACAAACGTGAGTTTGGTTATGCACAAGTGCGTGCTCGCGGACACTCTGCACTATTCCGCGATATTCAAGATGCAACCAATACAGAAGGACATGGCTTGATTGACGTATGGATGAGCCACGGCGATAAAGTCACCGAGCTGCCTACTGGCTTTAAGGTGATTGCCAGCAACGACACCACACCGATTGCAGCGATGGCGGATGAGTCACGCAAATTTTATGCGGTACAGTTCCACCCGGAAGTCACGCACACCAAACAAGGCCAAGCTATGCTGGAGCGCTTTGTATTAGAAATTTGTAGTGCAAAACCAGATTGGATCATGGGTGACTACATTACTGAAGCCGTAGCCAAAATCAAAACCCAAGTAGGCGACGAAGAAGTGATTCTTGGCTTGTCCGGTGGTGTGGATTCCAGCGTTGCCGCTGCATTGATTCACCGTGCCATTGGCGACCAACTCACTTGTGTATTTGTGGACCATGGCTTACTGCGCCTGAATGAAGGCGACATGGTCATGGAGATGTTTGCAGGCCGCTTACATGCCAAAGTGATTCGCGTGGATGCCACCGAACAGTTTATGGGCAAATTAGCTGGCGTGAGCGATCCAGAAGCTAAACGTAAAATTATTGGTGGTGAATTTGTTGAAGTGTTTCAATCAGAAGCCAAAAAATGTGCGAACGCAAAATGGCTGGCCCAAGGCACTATTTATCCAGATGTGATTGAATCCGGCGGCGCAAAATCTAAAAAAGCGGTGACGATTAAAAGCCACCACAATGTAGGCGGTTTACCTGAAAAATTGGGTCTAAAACTATTAGAGCCTTTACGCGATTTATTCAAAGACGAAGTACGCGAACTTGGCGTCGCACTTGGTTTACCACATGACATGGTCTACCGCCATCCATTCCCAGGCCCTGGCCTAGGTGTACGTATTTTGGGTGAAGTCAAACGTGATTACGCCCTACTCTTACAACGTGCCGATGCTATTTTTATTGAAGAATTACGCAATACCACATGCGAAAAAACCGGTAAAACTTGGTACGAACTGACCAGCCAAGCCTTTACCGTATTCTTGCCCGTCAAATCGGTGGGCGTGATGGGCGATGGCCGTACTTATGATTATGTCGTGGCATTGCGCGCAGTCGTCACCAGTGATTTTATGACGGCGCACTGGGCAGAGCTTCCCTACAGCTTATTGGGCAAAGTCTCCAATCGCATCATCAATGAAGTGCGTGGCATTAATCGCGTGGTGTATGACATCTCTGGCAAACCCCCTGCAACGATCGAGTGGGAATAAGCATTCACATGCCAGTTGAGTTTATGCTATTTGGGTTAACACTGCTGGGTGTCGCCACGTTGCATAGGCATACGCTCGCTGTGTCTGCCAGCGGACTACTCAGCATCGTGCTCTACCAATGGTTATTTACCGGGTTTAAAACCGGAGCCGGTCTGCAAGGCTTCCTTAGCCACCTCAATCACGAGTGGGTATTACTGGCTAACTTATTATGTTTACTCACTGGCTTTGCCTTACTCGCACGCCATTTTGAGAAAAGCCAAATGCCAGAAGTATTGCCCAAATACTTACCTGATGATTGGAAAGGCGGCTTTATGCTGCTGGTCTTGGTATTCGTGCTATCCAGTTTTTTAGATAACATTGCGGCAGCTTTAATCGGTGGCGCCATGGCACATCAACTCTTTAAAGGCAAAGTCCATATTGGCTATTTGGCAGGTATTGTTGCTGCCTCCAATGCCGGCGGGGCGGGCTCAGTAGTGGGTGATACTACCACTACCATGATGTGGATTGCCGGGATTGCCCCCTCGCAAGTATTGCATGCTTACGTGGCAGCGATTGCCGCATTATGCGTGGTGGGATGGGTTGCAGCTAAGCAGCAACATGCTTACTCCCCCATCATCAAGGATGCTACCGCCACTGCACATATAGATTGGAAACGCCTAATGATTGTGGCGTGCATGCTGCTTGCTGCGCTAGGGACCAATTTCTTTATTAATTTGCAGATGCCAGAACAAGCCGACTTATTCCCTTGGATAGGCACTGCATTATGGGTGGCTATTTTACTCACGACGCAGATACGCCGTCACGATTGGGAGATATTGCCCGAGACATTTAAAGGGTCATTGTTTTTACTATGCTTAGTGATGTGCGCATCACTGATGCCGGTAGAAAAATTACCTGCTGCTACTTGGACTAGCACATTCGCCATGGGATTTATATCCGCATTTTTTGACAATATTCCTTTGACCGCACTCGCGATTAAACAAGGCGGCTACGATTGGGGCATGCTTGCTTATGCCGTTGGATTTGGTGGTTCCATGCTATGGTTTGGCTCCTCTGCAGGCGTTGCAATCAGCAATATGTACCCGGAGGCACGTAATACCCAAGCATGGCTACGTCAAGGCTGGCATGTCGTTGTAGCCTACATCATTGGATTTGCCGTCATCTTGACTATATTAGGCTGGCACCCAGAGGAGCCGCATCGCCAAGTGTCCTCTGCCATGACACAAATGCAGGCCGCAACATGAGTCGTGGCTTCGTCAAAGAGGATGATTTGGAACATGCGGGAACCGATTTACCTGAACGGCCAGTCAGCGCTCACCCTAACTACGTGACACCTGCAGGGTTGGCACAACTGGAGTCGCAAGCACAAGCATTAGCGCAAGAACGTCTGACACTGAGTAAACGCAAAGACGATCCAACAGCCAATCAGCGCTTTGGGGTGATTGAACGTGATTTACGCTATATTAGCGCACGGTTAGAAAATGCAATATTGGTCGACCCAGCACAACAAGATCAACATACCGTATTGTTTGGCGCACACGTCAAAGTGGAAGATGAAACGGGTGAAGTAAGTGGCTTTATTATCGTTGGCGAGGATGAAGCCAACATTGCCGAACATAAAGTCAGCTATATTTCTCCCATTGCCCGCGCATTGATTGGACGAAAAGTCGGTGATAGTGTGATATGGCAACGGCCAGCCGGCAATTTACAAATAGATATTATTGAAATTCATTATGGAAAGTAATTAAGCATGCAAGTATCCGAAGCTATTATTGCGCGGCGGTCCGTTAAATCGTTCGACCCACACCATCGAATGACCGATGAAGAAATCCACAAGCTGATGTCGCTTGCGATACTCTCCCCTACTGCCTTTAATATTCAAAACTGGCGTTTTGTAGTCGTCACAGAGCCTGTATTGCGCCAACAAATTCGCGCCGTGAGCTGGAACCAAGCCCAAGTGGAAGAAGCCTCTATATTGGTGGTGCTCACAGCAGATTTAAATGCATGGGCAAAACAGCCTGAACGCTATTGGCGTAATGCACCACAGGCAGTGCAAGATTATTTAGTGCCGGCTATTGGCAATTATTACCGCGATAACGCACAAGTACAACGTGATGAAGGCATGCGCTCGTGCGGCATGGCAGCCACTACATTGATGCTTGCGGCCAAAGAGATGGGCTATGACACTTGCCCAATGGATGGGTTTGATTTTGATGCCGTAGGCAAATTATTAAAGCTGCCAGAAGACCATACCCCAGTCATGTTCGTCGTCATCGGCAAAGCATTAGAACCTGCGCGTGCGCGTGCCGGGCAACTGCCTTTAGACGAAGTCGTCATTTACAACACATTTTAATTTAACGCTATTTTTGAGAGTCTATGTTAACCGCTAACAATATCACCATGCAGTTTGGCGCCAAGCCACTGTTTGAAAACGTTTCAGTCAAATTCGGCGATGGTAATCGCTATGGCTTAATTGGCGCCAATGGCTGTGGAAAGTCCACCTTTATGAAAATCCTAGCGGGCGTCTTAGAGCCGACTAGCGGCAATATTTCACTGGATACCAATGAGCGTATGGCTTTTTTGAGGCAGGACCAGTTTGCTTATGAAGACCAGCGCGTGCTGGATGTAGTCATGATGGGCCATGAACAAATGTGGAAGGCCAACGCAGAAAAAAATGCCATATACGAAAACCTGGAAGCCACAGAAGAAGACTACATGCGCGCTGCCGAATTAGAAGGCATCTATGCGGAATATGATGGGTACACCGCGGAAGCGCGTGCCGGTGAGTTATTATTAGGCGTTGGCATTCCTATTGAGCAGCACAACGGCCCGATGAGCGCAGTTGCACCTGGCTGGAAACTGCGTGTATTACTAGTGCAAGCCCTATTTGCCAACCCAGACGTATTATTGCTGGATGAACCGACCAACAACTTGGACATCAACACTATCCGCTGGTTAGAAGACGTGGTCAATAATCGTGACTGCACCATGGTCATCATTTCGCATGACCGCCACTTTTTAAACCAGGTATGTACGCATACCTGCGATATGGATTACGGCAAAATCACCTCTTACCCCGGCAACTATGATGATTACATGGAGGCCAGCATTGCCGCACGTAATCAGCAAGCCAAAGACAACGCCAAAGCCAAACAGCAGATTGCCGACTTGCAGGACTTTGTGCGCCGTTTCTCGGCTAACGCATCTAAAGCCAAACAAGCAACTAGCCGCGCCAAACAGATTGATAAAATCAAGGTGGAGGAATTTAAACCTTCTAGCCGCCAATATCCGTTTATTCGCTTTGAGTTTGACGATAGAGAAAAGCTGCATCGTAACGCAGTAGAACTCAAAAAGCTCAGCCATGGCTTTGACAAGACTTTATTCAACGATTTAGAACTGATGTTTGAAGCTGGTGAAAAAGTCGCCATTATTGGTGAAAACGGTATCGGCAAAACCACTTTCCTGCGCTGTCTGGCAGGTGATCTCGCGCCTAAACATGGGGAAGTCAAATGGGCAGAAAAAGCCAAGCTTGGCTACTTTGCTCAAGACCATGAATACGAATTTGAAAAAGGCGAAGACCTGTTCGAGTGGATGACTGCACAGCGTCAACAAGGTGATGATGACAACACCGTGCGTAGCATGCTCGGCCGTTTGCTGTTCCCGACCGAAGCGACCAGAAAGTCAGTTAAAGTGCTCTCAGGTGGTGAAAAAGGCCGCATGCTGTATGGCAAACTGATGCTGGCAAAAACCAATGTGTTACTCATGGACGAGCCAACCAACCACATGGACATGGAATCCATTGAGGCGCTGAACACTGCTTTGGATAAATACAAAGGCACCTTATTCTTTGTCAGCCATGACCGTGAGTTCGTCAGCTCGATTGCCACCCGTATTATCGAAATCAAAGCGGACGGTATTGTCGACTTTACCGGCAACTATGAGGACTACTTGGCCAGCCAGGGTATTGAGTAAATCTTTCTCTGATTCCTAGATAATAAAAAAGCCGCTTAAAGCGGCCTTTTTATTTTATGTATTACTCTTTAGATGCGCGTTTACGTTCGTGCTCTAACAAGAAACGTTTACGGATACGAATATTTTTTGGTGTGATTTCTACCAATTCGTCATCATCAATAAACTCAACCGCAGACTCCAAAGACAATGCAACCGGTGGAATCAAACGTACTGCTTCATCGGTACCAGATGCACGCACGTTAGTCAGTTGTTTACCTTTAATCGGGTTCACAATCAAATCGTTATCGCGACTATGAATACCAATCACCATGCCTTCGTACAATTTATCG
>Ga0066478_1000166_pt1 | contig 24631 bp, 18 predicted proteins | sample LakWasM116_HOW13_2_FD_59559 | JGI IMG/M metagenome (GOLD analysis project Ga0066478, IMG submission 59559) | Freshwater sediment methanotrophic microbial communities from Lake Washington under simulated oxygen tension - Sediment Metagenome 116_HOW13 | ecosystem: Environmental > Aquatic >... | reverse complement strand
AGTTGAGTACTCTGGGTTGGCTGGCCATGGGTAATGATAGATAAATGATATTGATGTCATGGTCTTTTGCGTAGCCGCCCAACTCGCTTAATTTGCCCAAGATGGCATATTGAGACTGGCTAGGAATTCTATCCACACTGCGGTCTTCAAAAAATCCTTTGAGTTCGATGGCTTCATATTCGGATTGCGTTAAGCGATCAGCGAGTGCAAGGCCTTGCTCATTCATACCGGCAATAATGGCGCGCTTTGCAGGCCCTTGCAGTTTAATTAATGCGGGGGCAAACGTACGTAACCCGAAGTTGGCCATGAGCTGCAGTACGGGGGTTAAAAATATACACAACACAATCGCTTCATAGGGAAACAAATTGATAGAGTGGGTCATCTGACCAAAACCTAAGAACAGGAGTGCAAATAAGCTCCAACTGACTAATGTGTTTTTGACAATTTGCCAGGAAGTGCGCTGTATTTTGGAGTGCCCTGGGTACGACACGGAAAACACAATAATCGACAAAATGAGATAGGAAGGGGGTAATGTGCCCTCTAAATAAATAGCGATAGCCCAAAGTGTGAAAACTGTCACAAGAGGGTCAAGAAAAGCTTCTACTATATGAATAGTATTTTCGCGTGCAATGGTGATGGTGGTTGTTTTATGCACGGGTGGATTGGTGTTGTGAGCATTCATTGACGATAAAAGGGTGAAAGTAGGGTTGGTAGTTGGCGATAAAAAGTCATTTTGCATGAAAGTAACGTGCGCTAAATGAATTTTTTAATAAATATGCATGAACGTCATAAATAGCAATAACTGTACCAGTAAGATATTGGCAGACCGCCGATCAAGCTGTCATAGGGCAAATGCAAGGCAGACTGAATTCTGCTCTGCACGATTTTTGCTTATATATGCGTTTGTGGTAAATCAAGCCGCAAATCAACGCTGAAATTCGTTATTCATAAAGGTTGTAAAGTTGAGAAGACATTGTATTGTTCACATGCTGAATATAAGCGTATTGCTATTTTCGCTCGATGCACTTGCGGATGAATTAGATACGTTTAATATCGTTGCAGGTGTGAATCGTCAGTATGACGACAATGTATTCAGGGTGTCGTCTGACCGTGATATGAGAACAGTGGCTGGCCGTAAAGAGCGCTGGGACAACATTACCACCGGTTTTGCCGGCGTACGTTTTGATAAGCAGTATTCATTACAACGGTTTAAAGCCGACTACACGAGAACGGCTTACCGCTACCAGAATTATGACTTCCTTGATTTTGATGCGAACGAATACAAGCTTGCATGGCTGTGGGCGCTTACCCCTTACCTGACCGGCAACCTGTCTTCAGACCGAACAGAATCACTCAATAACTTTCAGGATTATCGCGACTATCGAGCCACCAATATCCGTACAACAAGATCACACCGTTTTGATATTGATTGGACACCACATGGCAATTGGCATTTATTGGCAGGGATTTCTTATTTTGATTTGAGAAACAGTCAGGTATTTAATGAGCAATCGGATTACTCACAAGACTCTGTAAACGCCGGATTGAAGTACGTCTTTCCCTCAGGCAGTACAATGGGCGTGATGTTGCTTGGCAAAAAAGGTGAAAATAATAATCTTATCTCTAATTTTTTTGATGCTAATTTTGATGAGCGTGAAACCAATGCGACTTTAGATTGGGTGCTGACAGGTAAATCAAGAATTAGTAGCAAGCTAGGATATCTTGATCGCGAATATGAGAATCTTTCAAATCGCGACTATTCTGGTGTATTCGGCAATATCAGTTATATTTGGTTGCCTACCGCTAAGCTGCAGATAGTTACGACGGCATCGCGTGAGCTTGCCAGTTTTCAAACATTTACCAGCAGTTACACCGTGATGGATACTTTTGCAGTGTCACCATCGTGGCTGATCTCGGATAAATTATCGTTACAAATGAGTGCAAGTCTTTCTGATAGACGGTTTGATGGTAATAGTGTGCTGGGCTTGCCAGATATCAACCGCAAAGACCGTGGTAAAGCGTTGTCGTTATCATTCAGTTGGAAACCTTGGCGCAGTGTGACCTTGGGCGGTAGCTTGCAACACAGTGCGCGTGAGTCTACTGAGTCTTCGTTGGATTTTAGTGACAACAGTGCAAGCCTCTCGGCACAGCTTTTCTTTTAGACCATAGTTTCTGTGTTTTTGGTACATTGATGCGTCATTTTGTATGTTCTATTGGCTTGTTGATGGCTGTGATGCAGTGTGTTTTCGCTGCAGGCAATAGCTTACTAGTAACGCCTTCACGCAGTCACTTAACACCCGATGAAGTGGCTGTGGTCGTTAATGATGCGGATGCATTGAGTGTGAAGGTGGGTGAGTATTATCGCGTTGCACGGGGCATTCCGGCAAAAAATATCGTGCATGTGACGCTGCCGACAGCGGGTAAGGCTAAGTTAGGTCTGGCCGACTTTACGCGCTTAAAGTGGGAGATTGAAACCCAACTTAACGCATCTATTCAGGCCTTGGTATTGGTATGGAAAACGCCCTATGCCGTAGATTGTAATTCGATTACGTCGGCGCTGAGTTTTGGCTATGACCCTGAGCAATGCAAAAATACATGTGCTGCGGGCAAGCTGAACCCTTATTTCAATACTGCCTCACGTAAGCCGTTCACAGATGTTGGTATTCGCTTAACGATGCTGCTACCTACCGAAACCTTTGCGCAAGCGAAATCGCTAATCGACCGAGGGGTGGTCAGTGATATGGGCGTGTTCCGTTCAACGGCGTACTATCTGAATACTTCAGATAAAGCGCGTAGTATTCGAGCGCAGTATTTCCCACCCAATGGCGCCAGTATTCCCGGCAGCGGATTGGGTATCATGACCATGCAATCAGATAAGTTGCTGGGTGCACAGGATGTGATGATTTATCAGACTGGTTTGCCTTGGGTTGAGGGCTTGGAAACTTTAAAGTTCTTACCTGGCGCATTGGCCGATCACCTGACGTCATTTGGCGGGGATTTGAACGGGAAACATCAGGCCACTGCTTTGCATTGGCTGAACGCAGGGGCGACGGCAAGTTATGGTACCGTTTCTGAGCCTTGTAACCATTGGCAAAAATTTCCACATCCCATGGTGATGCTCAAGTGGTATAGCATGGGGAACTCTGCCATTGAAGCCTACTGGAAAAGCGTGGCTTGGCCGATGCAAGGCCTGTTTGTAGGTGAGCCCTTAGCGGCGCCATTTGGCCGCTAGCCTCATATCCATCAATATCCGTAAAGCCAAACACACCTACTTAATGTTGGTGGTTGCGCATGGCTGATAAGAACCAAGCTATGGTTTATATCAGCCAGTTTTAACCATCTATTCATACGTGCCTGCTGTCGCTAGGCTGCATTGTTTATGACCGCTTCTCACGTTTGATGGCGTCCATCTGCCGCTATAGATAAGTATTGTCTGAACATTCCGCGCTAACTGCTTATTTTGATAGCAATGTTAAGTAGTTGATGTACGCGTGAATAGATGCCGCTCAATGACGTGTAGAGGACGCTTGTTAGAAAGGCCCAACAAGCCTGGGTGTGTGGGCCCGTTTGGTATAGAAGTTGCTGAAAACCCTGATCAGATAATGTGGTTTTCCCAAGGGTTGTTAATGTTTTCTTTATTGCCGGTACCTCGTAACATTTTCTTGCTGTGTGCGCTTGCTGCAGCGCTGGCTACTCAGGTCATGGCAGAAGAAAAACAACCCAATCAAAATAATCCGCAAGTCAATAAAGCCGACCCTAAACCAAGCACCACAGAATCCAAGCCTAGCAATGTAAAACCGACAGGTGCGAATGAAAAAACCATTGTGCTTGATAAGGTTGAGGTGAAAGCAAAGAAAAGTCGTATCGTCACGCCGTTACCAGGGTTGATTATCGACCGTGGCTTGTCCACTACCAATATTCAGAGCGCTTCTGGTAAGGAAATTGCAGAATCCAAGGCGCTGAATGTCACTGAGTTTATGAACTCGCAATTGCAGTCAGTCTCGCTTGTTGATTACAACGGCAACCCGTTTCAGCAAGATTTAAATTTTCGCGGGTTTACCGCATCTCCTTCCATTGGCACACCGCAAGGCATCTCTGTGTACATGGATGGCGTGCGTATCAATGAAGCGTTTGGCGAGGTGGTGAACTGGGACATGATCCCGATGAACGCGCTTGCAAGCTTGGATTTGATTCCCGGCTCTAATCCCATGTTTGGCCTCAATACCTTAGGTGGTGCTTTGGCTTTGCGTACTAAAGATGGTTTTACTGATACCCATCTGCGTGCGCAAATATTGGGAGGGGCCTGGGGGCGAGAGCAAACGCAGTTTTCAAACGGGTTTAATGTGGGCAGTTTTGGATTGTTTACCGCCTACAACCATTTTCAGGAAGACGGCTGGCGTGATAATTCTGCCAGCAAGCTACGCCAACTTTACAATAAAGCCACGTTAAGGTTGCCAATGGGAGAGATCAGCTTTAGTGCGCTGAATGTAGACTCTGATCTCACCGGGAATGGCTTGATTCCTTTCGAAACCGCCGATATTGATAGAAAAGCGGTGTATACCTCACCCGATGGCGTTGAAAATCAACTTGCGCATTACAATTTAAGTGGGCGCTTGGATGTCAACGACACGATGACGGTTTCGGCATTGGCTTATCGCCGCAATTTAAATCAATCTTCGTTAGGTGGGGATATCAACCAGGCGTACGCGCAGACGCTGTCTGCAATGCAAACGGGGGATCCAGCGTTTGATGCCGTAGTAGCCAGCTTGAATGGCAATCTCAATATTTCCAAGTCGAAGCAACGGTCTGATGGCGCTGCGCTGCAGATGGCATGGGATGTTGGCAATCACCAAATGGTTGCAGGCATTACGCAGGATGGAAATGATATTAGGTTTAAACAATATCAGGCGTTAGCAACGATCGATGCAGAGCATCGCGTTAGCCTGAATACTGACCCCTTACTGATTGCCGAAGGGTATGGCAATGTCGTCACTTTTCCCGGGGTCATCAGAAATAATTTAAGTGGCACAAGCAATACCAAAAGTATTTTCTTTAGTGATACTTGGTCACCTACTGATGAGTTACATGTGACCTATGGCGCACGTGCAAACTGGACTAACACTAAGAACACGTTGATCTCTGATCGTGGTAAAGAGCTATATAACTTCCAAACCGCAATTTTTGCGCCATCCGCACAACGCTGCTTGAAGAGGGTGGGTACTAATGATCCGTACGATACGGATTACCCGCTGGATTTCAGCGGCGCTTATGCCATTGGTTCAAGGTTCGTATGTTCTAAGGGTGACTTCGACTACCGCAGCTTTAATCCGTCTTTTGGTATTGCTTGGGATGCTGCAGAAAATCTGACGGCTTATAGCAATGTGAGCCGCGGTGCCCGTACGCCTACGGTCATTGAATTGGGTTGTGCCCGTGATCGTGAAGCTGAGAAAAGAAACAAGAGTCAAAACTTTCAGTTCGGGTGTTCTATACCCACTGCTTTATCGTCTGACCCCTATTTGAAGCAGGTGCGCTCCACCGCTTATGAAGCAGGGTTGCGGGGAGCTGATTATGGCTTTGATTGGAATGTTGGTTTGTTCCGTACCGATCTGACCGACGATATTTTATTTGTGCCGTTAGGGCGTAAAAACCGAGGTGTATTTGATAACTTTGGTGAAACGCGCCGTCAAGGTATTGAGATGGGTCTGAAAGGTGAGGTGGGTAAAAGCACGATTGGCTTCAACTATACCTTTATGCGCGCTACTTTCGAGTCGGATGCGCAGATTATTAACCCTGCCAATAGCACCAACACGCAAACGGGCACTCAGCAAGCTTATGTGAATGTGAAGCCTGGCGATCAACTGCCCGGCATGCCTAACCATATTGTGCAAGCCAATTGGAATTATCGATTTACTGATCGTTTTGACGCGACTTTGGGAATGGTGCTGCATTCCTCTTCTTATGTGCGTGGTAACGAAAATAACAAACATCAAGCCAGAGCGGCGACCAATCCGGGTGGCGTACTTGGCACAGACGCTTATGATTTTATTGGCGACGGTAAGGTCTCGGGCTACGCCGTGTTTAATCTCATGGCGAATTACCGATTTGATCATGGCATTTCTATTTTTGCCAAAGTGGACAATCTATTTGATCGTGAATATGCAAACGGCGGTGACTTGGGGCTTAACCCATTCAATGCGCAAGGTGCTTTCCAATTCAACGCGGCAGACCCGGATGCCAACTATAGAAACACGACTTTCATTGCGCCTGGGGCGCCACGTGCTGCTTGGATTGGCCTGAATTTTGATTTGGACTGGAAGAAGGTTAATTGGTCGGATGCAAAAAAATAACAATGATTTTGCTTGCTAGTTGGTGGTTGTAAATAATGAAGTTGGCTACTAGTAACCAAAAAATCGGTTCTTGTAACCAATGTTCATTTGGGATAAGTCGTGTTGATGCACTCAAACCCCACCAAATGGACTACCCATTCGGGCTAATGCCTCTATGGTGCTGGCTGCTCATTCAGCATGATTGTATTTTATCTGTTTGATTTTATTGGGTTTAGTTCACTTGTAAATATTGCGGCCAATATTGTTGTGCGTCACTAATGGGATTGAGGTTGAGAAGCGAAATCGTGGGCATAAAATTTGCGTATATACATAACGCAGTAGGCGCTTTTGTAGATTAAAAAGCGTCATTCGTAAGACGCTATCTATTCTGGTGTCATGTTTTGGATGGCATGAATGGATGAATGCTTATTGATTTGTGTTTGTAACAATTGAGGAGATTAACAATGAAATTAAAATCAGTTGCATTGGCGACATTGCTAGCGGTTTCGGCATCGTCGGCATATGCAGGTAATTTTGTAACACTCACCAGTGGTGTGGGCGGTCAGTTGACTGCTGGTAATGGTGGTTTGGTCAATGGGGCCAATAGTACAGCAGGCGATAAGCTCTATATTGAAACAACAAGCGCTACTTACCTTGCTGGCTTTGATAGTGAGAATGCAACAGGCGATGTGGTGGCTACTTCTATTAACTACAGAGCGTTTACCGGCGCTACTACCACAGCGACAGGTACATTGACGTTGTTGGATTGGCGTGTGACTACGGGCGTTGATTTATCTGCCGGTAGTCCAGACCAGTTTGATGTGTACGACTTTGTGTTCCGCGATAGCGTTGATAACAAGCTGGTGTTTGGCTCTAGATTTCTAAACCGTCAGGATAACGGCGAAGAGGCTAACTATGTCTATCGCTCTGGCGCGGGTACAAACGTATCAACGGCTTGGACATTTGCCTCCGACTACGATCTGCGTATGTATCAAGCAGGGCTGACAACTGATACCACCTTCAATGCTCAAGTTGCTTATGATGGTAATACTGTACGTATGAAATCAGATCTAAGTGTGACAGAAGGTAACCCTTGGAGTGGTTTGTATCTTGTGAAGTCAGACGCAGTGAGCTACGCATTGGGTGCTAATGCGCTGGGTTTTTTCCAAGCAGGTGAAGAAGGACAAACCCCAGCAGGTGCGTTTATCAGCGGATATGTTGCTGTAACCGCAGTGCCGGAACCAGAAAGCTACGCCATGATGTTGGCGGGTTTAGGTGTCATGGGCGCAGTTGCGCGTCGTCGTCGCAAAGTTTAATTAAAAATGGAAATAGAGGGCGTATGCAGGTTGTGCGCCTTCTTAAAATAATATTAATTTAAGAGGGATTTTTATGAACACACAAATTTTAAAACAAGCAGTATTAGGGGCATTATTTGCAGTGTCTTCCGTTGCAGCAAATGCAGCAACAGTGACATTTAACTTTGATTATCTTGCAAATAACGGCACACCTACCGCTGCAACTAGCAGCGCATTGCCAAAAGGTGATTTTGCTACGGCTTCCGGCGGCACCGCAACTTCTGTGGGTACTATTACATTTACTGATTTATCAGACTTGAACTTAGGTGATGGCGCGAGTGGTGTGCGTACAACCATCAGCCTCAATGGTTTGAATCAATTCTCATCAGGTACTGGTTCTATCTTTATTTCTTCTTTTGAAATCAATTTTGCTGGTACAGAAAATCTGACTAATGACAGTTTTAGAACGGTAAGCGGCCTAGCTACTAGCGGTATTGAGTTTGCGGAAGGCGGTACATTAAGTTCAAGTGGTGTGGGTAATAACTGGGGTAATAACCCTTCTAGTGATCCTGCATGGGAGCAGGAAATCAATTTCACTGCAGGTACTTTTGTCAATGGTCAATTTTCCACATTGGATTTCTTGAACGGTGAAGACGGCTACAATGGTTTCTCCGTGGCAGCCTTGCTAGCTAATGCTGTGGATAGCCAAAATGCTGGATTGCCTAATGCGTATGCTTGGATCAGAGTGCGTTCTACTGGTCTTGGCATTGCAAACGATGGCAGTCAATGGTGGGGAACGCCATCCTTTAATGCGGCTGGTGGTCGTCTAGATGTATTGGCAGTGACTGCAGTGCCAGAGCCAGAAACGTATGCCATGTTCTTGGCTGGTTTGGGCTTGATGGGCGCAGTTGCGCGTCGTCGTAAACAAAAATAATCAAGTAAGTCTGTAGCTTTGGTGGCATTCATTGGTTTGAATGCCACTTATTTGTTTAAAAGCGTATTGGTTGTTTGAAAGACTATTGGTCATTTAAATGTAACTTAACGATGTTAGAGTGGCTTCCAGTTGTGTTGTCGCTTCAATATTAATACGCGTATTACGTTTACATTGCTTTTTATTAATCATGAGAATTACTCATATTTTTTTACGTTAAATCAATCCATACCGCCTTATTCAGAGCTGTATTTATTGCGTTGGATTGTGATGGCATGTCTGCTCGCAACAGCTTTGGCGTTGTGGGCAATTTTTTTTGTAACAAGCCGAAAAGCGTACATATTGGCAATCGGCTAACGTTACATAATTTGTTATTTTAAATAGTTTATAAGGAATTTTGATGCATATTGATTCGTTAAAGTCCCCGCTGGCGAATGTCTACTTAAGCGCTAAATGTTTGGTGATGGTCGTGGCTTTTGTCTCGTTAAATGCTTGTGGCAGTAAAGAAGGAACATCGGAGACGCATTCCTCGCAAACGATTGCAAGAGTGAATGGCGATGAAATTACCGTGCATCAAATCAATAATGAATTGCAGCGTGCAAATGTTAAGCCAGAGCAGAAAGATGCGGCGGCTAAACAAGTCGTGCAAGGGTTGATTGACCGCCAAATTATCGTGCAAGAGGCAATCAAGGCGAAGCTGGATCGTAATCCACAAGTGCTGCAGGCACTAGAGAACGCAAAGTCGCAAATACTGGCACAAGCTTATATCGAAGAAAAAATATCAAAGACACCTAAGCCTACTGCTGCAGAGGTTGCAGCGTATCGTAACCAACATCCGCAGATTTTTGCGAATCGTAAGGTTTACATCATGGATGAGATTATGTTGCCTGCAAATACTTATAGTGATGCGCTCAAAACTGAAGTGGATGCAGCAAAAACAATGGAAGAAATTACAGCCTTGTTAGATAAGCGCGGCATTAAATATAGACGCACACAAGCAGCACATGCGGCCGAGACACTGCCGCAGCAATTGTTAGAGCAGTTAGGTAAGATGAAAGTGAGTGATATCATTTTTGTGCGCGCCAAAGAAACCAATTTGATTGCCCGTATTCAAGAGGTCAAAGACGCGCCTGTTGCTGAAAAAGATTCCACACCTTTAATTGAGCGTATTTTGTTTGGCAATAAGCGCAAAGCGGTAGCAGAGTTGGAGATGAAGAATCTGCGTGCGGCTGCCAAAGTGGTGTATCTAGATAAAGCGTATGAGCCTGCTGCGAAGGGTCAGGCCAATGCGGCGGCACCCCTAGAAGCCAAGTCGGCGGAGGTGCCAGTGGCGCCTGCTGCAACCCCACCAAGCGCAAACCCAGCTAAACCGTTGGCTGAACATGTGGAAAAAGGGCTATCAGGATTGTAATTTATCGTGGCTGCGTAGTGGATTTGGCATGGATAAGCCACAATGCCGTTACGCCATCATGCGGAACGCTGGCCAGATTTAAACAATAGGGAATACGAAATACATGCGGAATATATTGATTGTTTTGATGACGATTGTACTTGGCACTTGGCTACAGCCGGTGCTGGCAGAATCGTCTTCCTCTTATCAGCTCGGTGCGGGGGATGTACTTAGAATTAGTGTGCACAATAATCCGGATTTATCTTTGGAGACACGGGTGCCTGAAGATGGTGCGATTTCATATCCTTTAATTGGCAATGTCTCGGTTGGTGGACTAACTGCGAGTGCTGCAGAGAAAAAAATTGCCACCATGTTGGAAAGCGGCGGTTTTGTGAAGCAGCCGCAGGTCAATATATTGGTGTTGCAATTCCAAAGCAAAATGGTGTCGGTGTTGGGTAGTGTTAACAAGCCTGGGCGCTATCCGCTAGAGCGTGTCACCACATTGCCTGAGCTGATAGCGTTAGCAGGAGGCCCGACGGTTGACGGCTCGGATTTGATTACCATCGTCAATAAATCGGTTAAAACGCAATACGATTTAAATAAAATTATTGGTAATTCAGAAGCAGAAACCATAACTTTAACGGGGGGTGAAATTGTCTATATCCACTCACGTGATGTGTCTGTACTGGGTCAGGTAAATCGCCCAGGTAAATACGCGGTCACCAATGGTGTGCGCACGTTGGCAGACTTTTTATCCGTAGCCGGCGGCATTGCGCAAGGGGGCTCGGATACCATTTCTCTCAGTACCTTTCGTAATGGCGAGTTAGAGCATCTTGAAATCGATGTGGATAAGATATTCCGTTCTGGTGGCGATGCTGCCAATTTTGCACTGGCCAGTGGCGATATGATTTATGTGCCGCGCGCACCTATTGGCTATATCTTTGGTGAGGTGCAGCGTCCAGGCGCGTTTCGCGTTGAGCGCGATATGACGGTAGTGCAGGCCTTGGCGCAAGGTGGTGGGCCAACCGCACGTGGTACGCAACGTGGCATTAAATTGCATCGTCGTAACGCAAAAGGGGATGTGGAAGTGATCTCAGTGAAGTTGACCGATAAAGTGCTGGCCGAAGACGTCATTTACGTGCAAGAAAGCTTGTTTTAGGAAAAATAGCCATGAACTTTACGCAATTTCTACTCCTTTTAAAAGCGCGTTCCAAGATAGTGTTGGTGACCTTTGGCTTGACGGTGCTCACCACTGTGGCAGTCAGCTTGCTGATTCCTAAAAGCTATAAAGCCAGTACATCGCTGGTGCTGAATTACAAAGGGGCTGACCCAGTGACTGGCATTGCATTGCCGGCACAGTTGATGCCCGGCTATATGGCAACGCAAGTCGATATTATTACCAGCCATAGCGTGGCCAGAAAAGTGGTGGATGCGCTTAAATTTGCAGACAGCGATACTGCAAAAAAACAGTTTATGGAAGCCACTAAGGGCAAGGGCGATATACGTGATTGGTTTGCTGATCTGTTATTGCAAAAATTAGACGTAGTGCCTTCTCGTGAAAGTAGCGTCATTGAAATTTCATTCAGTGGTTCGGATCCTGACTTTGCAGCAGGGGTGGCCAATACGTTTGCAGCGGCCTATCAACAAACAAGCTTGCAACTGAAAGCGGAGCCAGCACAGGGTGCTGCTACCTATTTGAGTTCGCAATCCAAAACACTACGCGAAGAGCTGGAAAAAGCACAAGCCAGATTGTCTAAGTATCAGCAAGACAATGGCATTACCAGCGGCATTGAGCAGTTTGATACTGAGAACGCACGGTTGAATGAATTAACCACGCAATATGTGGTGGCGCAATCTCAGGCAATTGAGGCCTCTTCACGCAAGGCTGGCGTATCCAGTAATGCGGCAGACTCTCCCGATGTGGCTTCCAATGCACTAGTGCAGGGTTTGAAAGTAGACATTGCAAGATCTGAATCCAAATTAGCAGATTTATCTCAGCGATTAGATAAAAATCATCCACAGATTCAATCTGCACAGGCTGAAATCAGTAAATTAAGATCACAGTTGCAAGAAGCGATTCGTTCTACCAGTGCCAGTGTTGGCGGGTCAGCTAAAATCTATCGTCAGCGTGAATCTGAGTTGGCAGCACAAGTGGCTGCGCAAAAGCAGAAAGTACTCAAGCTGAATCGCACACGCGATCAATTAATGATACTGCAACGCGATATGGAAAACGCACAGCGCTCACTAGATGCAGTGAGTCAGCGCTTTATGATGTCTAATCTTGAGGGGCAGGCCAACCAAACAGATATTTCCATATTAAATCCGGCTGTCGCGCCCATCGAGCATTCCAGTCCGAAAATACTACTCAATATATTGCTGTCGGTTTTTCTTGGCCTCATGTTAGGTGTTGGCTTCGGGCTGTTGGCCGAAATGTTGGATAGACGCGTGCGTTCTGTTGAGGATGTTCAGGAGTCAGTCGAGATTCCTGTGTTGGGTGTGCTTTCCAGTGTCATTTCCACAAAATCCAAGCGGTTTTCATTTTTGCGTTTTCTTAAGTTGGCCTAACTCGAGAGTCACCCTATGAATTTGATCCAAGTACCCGTACCAGACAATATGATTAAACGCGATACCAGCATTGGGCGCTTACTGCTTGATTTAGGTAAGTTAACGCCAGAAGGTGCCGAGCGCGTTCTGCGTTTGCAAAAAGAGAAAGGCCTGCGGTTTGGTGATGCTGCATTAAGCTTAGGCTTGGTAAGCAGTGAAGATATTCGCCAAGTGGTTTCCATGCAGTTTGATTATCCGTACCTGCAAGCCGGGCAAGGTAGTTATAGCAGGGAGCTTGTGGCTGCTTATCAGCCATTTACCCCGCAAGTGGAAGCATTGCGTGCGCTACGCACACAATTGGTGTTGCGTTGGTTTGCTGAGCATGGCTCGACCATTGCGATTACCGGTGTGCAAAGTGGTGATGGCAGCAGTTATATTGCAGCAAACTTAGCCGTTGTGTTTTCTCAGCTAGGCGAGCAGACCTTGCTGATTGATGCAAATTTAAGGCAGCCGCGTCAGCATAAAATTTTTAACCTAAAAGGGCAGCGAGGACTATCGGACATAATCGTTGGCCGAGCCGACCTAGACGCCATTGTGCGTATCGAGTCATTTATGGGCTTGTCGGTATTGGGTGCAGGTACCATTCCACCCAATCCGCAGGAGCTATTAAGTCGCAGTGCTTTTTCCGAACTGCTGAACAGCGCCGCCAATCAATACGATGTGATTATCGTTGATACGTCATCGGCGGATGAAAGTGCTGACTATCAATCTATTGTGGCACGTACTGGTGGAGCATTGGTGGTCGCACGTAAAAACCATACCAAGTTAGCCAAGATTAATGATCTCAGTAAGAAGATTAAAGAGATTGGTGCGCAAGTAGTTGGCGCCGTATTAAATGAGTATGAGTAAGTATTGTGTGTAAATAAGTAAGTACAGCCTTTATCCATTGATTTCACTGTCTATGCAAACATCAAACCGTCTTCAATCTGTACTTAAAGAATGGTGGCCTATATTACTGGGTCTACTGGCGCTTTACATTCCGATGTATCACGCAATCGCTACCGATCTTTGGTCCACACAAGATCAGGCACATGGGCCGATTGTGCTGATGGTGGTGTTATTTTTGGCTTGGCAAAAGCGTGATGTTTTTTTGAATGCACCCGCTGTAAACCCTTCCACAATGGTTTCTATATTAGGCTGGATCATCCTGCTGGTTGGGTTACTTAGTTACGTATTAGGGCGCTCTCAAGACATCTTAATGTTTGATATAGGCTCACAAATCCTGATATTTTCTGCGGTATTGCTGATTACACGCGGCACACGGGCACTCAAGTTGATGTGGTTCCCGCTATTCTTTATTTTTTTCATGATTCCATTGCCGGGATTCTTTCTTGATGCAGTTACATTGCCTATGAAAATTGCGGTCTCTACTGTTGCAGAACAAATCCTCTATTGGGCGGGTTATCCAATAGCCAGATCCGGTGTGGTACTACAAATTGGTCAATACCAGTTGTTGGTCGCAGATGCTTGTGCGGGTATGCATACGTTGATTTCATTGGAAGCACTGGGCTTGCTGTACCTGAATCTGGTCAAGCATGACTCCCTGTTTCGTAACTTTACGCTGGCACTGTTGATTATTCCTATTTCGTTTACCGCCAATGTGATTCGCGTCATGGTGCTGACACTGGTTACCTTTTATTTTGGGGATGAAGCAGGCCAAGGTTTTATACATGGCTTTGCTGGTATGGTGCTGTTTATTGTGGCCTTAACCTTAATTATGTCGGTAGATTCTGTACTGCAATATTTTAGTAAGCGGCTAGCATCTGCTAAAGAAAAACCGGCAATGCGTGGAGTGACGGGATAATGCATCATACATTCAGAAATATCGTCATGGCAGTACTGATGCTATTGGCTGCAGGTGTGGCTATGGCAATACATCCAACCCATCGTATTGCCGATGATGGCCCCGCTGTGATTCTGGAAAATATGATTCCTATGCAGTTTGGTGACTGGAAAGATGAGCCGCAGCAAAACGGTCATATCGTGAATCCGCAGGTAAAAGAAAAGCTAGATAGAATTTACACGGCCACGCTTTCTCGCACTTACGTCAATAGTACAGGCGACCGCATCATGCTTTCTATTGCTTACGGTGCTGACCAAAGCGATGCAAAGCAATTGCATTACCCAGAAGTCTGTTATCCGGCACAAGGGTTTCAGTTAATGTCCAATCAAGTGGGTGAGCTCAAAACAGACTTTGGCAATATTCCGGTCAGAAGGTTGTACACAGTGTTAGGCATGCGCGCTGAGCCGCTCACCTATTGGACAACCGTGGGTAATAAAGCGGTACTGGGCAGCAAGCAAACCAAACTAGAGCAATTGCGTTACGGCTTCCGTGGAAAAATTCCGGATGGCTTGCTGTTCCGTGTTTCCTCAATTACATCGGATGCAGATGCTGGGTATGCAGTACAGCAAGCGTTTGTGCGTGCGCTGATTGCGGCCTTGCCTCAACAAGACCGCGCCAAACTGGCCGGGTTATCTCAGTAATGTATCTGTTGAGCAACAGATGATTGCACGTTATGGCAAGGAGCGCGTCAAGCGCGGCCTGATACATTTCTTTATAGGTAAGAGCGTTTCTGCACTGGGTGGCTTTTGTGCAATGTTGCTGGTGGTGCATGCGCTTTCCATCGGTGATTTTGCCAAATATTCTGTCTTGGTCGCGCTGGTCGAAGTGTTTACCGCGCTTTCAGGGTTTGGTATCGCACACATGTTTCTGCGCTATGTGCCAGAGTTGTACGTCAAATTCCAAGCCAAAGCCCTGCGCTCTTTAATCTTATTCGGATTAGGTTTTCGGACAAGCATACTCATACTACTGCTTTTGTTAGCCTGGTTATTTTCCAGCTATTTAAGTGGGTGGATTGGCTTAGCCTCAGTCGTCAGCATTTTCAATATATTTTTAGTGGTGGTTGCTTTTCGGTCCACAAACCAGTTTTTATCGATGATCTTGGAATCCACGTTACATCAGGGTATCGCGCAATCTGCATTCTCCATCATTGCGATTCTCCGTTGTGTCGGTATGCTGATGCTCATTCATCAGCACCCCCAACAGGTAGACCTAGTCGATGTGATCTGGGTAGAAGCCTGTGCAGAGTTTATTGCCATGGTCATCATGTTAGTCGGCATAGGGTCGGTACTTTGGCAAAGAAAAATTGCCGATGCGCCTGAATCAGAATGGTTTGAAGCAAACCGTGCACAACTGATTACATTTTCTAAAGCGGCCTATTTCCAGCATTTGGCTACGCTACCGTTTGGCGCCAATACCAATCGTTTAGTTGGTGGTGCCATGTTTGGAGAGCACTTGATGGCAAAGTTTGGCTTTGCAAATTCGCTCTATGAATACATTAAACGTTACTTACCCACGCAGCTATTGATTGGTCTGATTAGGCCAGTGGTGGTGGCAAGGTATAGCACCACACGTAATTTTGCAGTTGCGGCCAATTTGTGTGAGCAATCACTTCAAATTAACTTGGCGTTATTGGCTGGGTTCCTTGCAGTCATGCTGGTCAGTGGGCGCGAAATCTTGCTGTTAATTTCAGCCGGTAAATACGGTGCTGCAGGCATCAGTGTATCCGTGCTGAGTGTACTGTTGGTATTGCTTGTGTTTGAAACCCAGCGCGTCATTTTGGAAATGCTTGCGCAAATGGTGGAGCGTTATGACGTGATGCTTCCAAGCAATATTTTTCTTGCGCTTTCGGTGCTGGGTGGCATAGCAGCATTTCCAATATTAGGGGTTATTGCACTCCCAATGGCTAATATATTCGCGCTGATCTTGGCTAACTATTGGGTAGCGCATCGACTGTCTACGCTTGGCTTTCAATATCAGCATGACTGGAAAGCCAGTGCTGAATCGTTAGCGATGTTGCTGGTGTCAGTCTTGGCCGGCAAGGCTTTCTTACACTTTGGTACACACTGGGTGTTGGCGCTGGTCATCACCGTAGGTATGTATAGCCTGATGTTTGTCAGGCTGAAATTGTCAGCGAGCGTGCAATTTGCGCGCGAACTCATCGGGAATAAAGGTTAGGTCGAGGTGGTTATGCAAATTGGTATTTTGACAATGCATCGTGTGAAGAACTATGGTTCATTTTTACAGGCATATGCCTTAAAAAGTGTGATTGAATCATTGGGGCATTCGGTCACGTTTAGAGACTTTCATCATGGATCACCTCGGCACCTTGGCCAAAAAGTGGTTGCGCCTAGCCTTGCAAAAAAAGTAGCAAAAATCCCTCAACTTGTGGCTAACCTGCATACCACCATTAGCAAGCATCAATTTAGACATCGTTTCAATACCCGCTTTGAGCATGATTTTATGCCTATGCTAGGTGTTGGCATCAGCAAAAATTACAATCTACAAGCAGATGCGATGGTGATAGGCAGTGATGAAGTATTTAACTATTGTCAAAATCAAGTGTTTGGCTATGTCCCTTGTTTGTTTGGCCATGACATCACCGCAAAAAAAATCATGAGTTACGCGGCCTCTGCCGGCTATGCCAACTGGAACGATGTAATTGCAGATAACATGGTGGATGAACTGGGATCCGGCTTTAAAAAAATGAGTGATATTTCGGTAAGGGATGAGAATACGCGCTTGTTGGTAGAGGTGTGTACTGGGCAATCGCCCACCATGGTAGTTGATCCAACATTGATTTATGACTTTGATGCGCACCTGCCCAAACAACGCGTTGTAGATGGGAATTATTTGCTGGTGTATGCGTATGAAGGTCGTATGGACTCTGCGCGCGAGATCAATGCGGTGAGAGCTTTTGCGTTACAGCATCAATTGAAAGTGATTTCGGTTGGGGCATACCACGCGTGGTGTGATGACAATATTGTGGTATCACCTTTTGAAGTGCTCAGCCTATTTAAAGAAGCTGCTTATATTGTCACCGAGACTTTCCATGGCAGTATTTTTGCCATGAAATATGGAAAACAGTTTGCCGCATTTGTGCGCAGCGATAATCCGTTAGGTAGCAATGCAAATAAGCTGACTTATTTGCTACACCAGTTTGGCATGGAGTCACGCATTGTTAGTACGCCCGAAGCGCTTGAGCAAGTGTTATTAGCCAAAGCGCCTGTGGAGGTATTTAATGAGCGCTTGGCTAAGTTAAGCGCGCAGTCGTTACAATTTTTGAAACAAGCACTGCAGTAACCTAGACATTTCGATGATTAAAGTCGCATACGCATATGACATATAAAACATGGATTCTGAAATACTCACCAGCCTTTTTGCAAAAGCGGCTGCGTGATATGTATTTTGCAATCAAGTTGATGCCTGGCTATGTCTATGACTTTGTGCGGTTTTTTACCTATGCAGGGCTAAATAAGTCTCGTGATGATCAAATTCAGCGTGCTGCAAGAATGACCCTGTATGCGCACCAAGTAGAAAAAGGCTTGAGCCTGGCTGCACCGCGTCTCGGCTTTGGCATGACCGTTATTCCTACGCTATTGGATGACATTGCGCGTTATATGGATGACTACGGCTTAGATACAACGGTTATGACAGCATTGGCCGCACTCAACAGTTATGTGGCATTCCATCATCAACTGTCTCATCCGGTAGATCATGTGGCGCAGCGTTTAGATGACATGGTCCAACAATACCAACTGTCAACGAGCGCAATGCAATCATGGCAAGGTGGTGTGACCAAGGTGAACCGACAATCGCTGGAATCAGCACGGGACAATGGGTTTTCTACATTGTTTGCATCACGCCATAGCGTTAGGCAGTTTAGTGGGGAGGCCATTCCGGAAAATAATATTTTGCGGGCAGTGAAGTTGGCGCAAAAAACACCCTCTGTGTGCAATAGGCAATCTTGGCGGGTACATGCGTTTAGCAAGCCAGCAGACATGGCGGCACTACTTGCGATACAAGGTGGTGGACGTGGCTTTGCTGAGCATGCATCTGTTATTTTGGTCGTCACTACTGAGCTTGGCAGTTTTTTGGGGATAGCAGAACGCTATCAAGCATGGATTGATGGCGGTATGTTTTCCATGTCCTTATGTCTTGCTTTTCATGATTTGGGGTATGGCACCTGTTGTTTAAACTGGTCAAAAGAACCCAGCACTGATAGGGCTATGCGAAAAGTAGCCCCTATTCCAGCATCAGAACAAATTGTGATGCTGATTGCTGTAGGCACCTTGCCGGAAGAGTTCACGGTGGCGTGTTCCTATCGTCCGCCGGTCACCGATCTTTTAGTGATGCACTAGACATACGACGACATGCGATTTTTTAAACGAAACCCTACATCAGCACCTGCAATCAAAAGTGACCCATATCACTTAGGCGTCAAGCATGGCAAAGTCCGCGCGATTGGGCTCTTCATTGTTGTGGTCTTAACCTCTATCTTTTTTGGCTTATTGGCAACCACGGCCAACCCAGTGTTAGTCGGCATGGGCGCTGGCTTAATAGTTGGGCCAGCATTATTGCTAGTGCCAGAGTTGACCATTTGGATTATTTTGATTATTGGCTTACTGATGGGGGTGTTATCTGCCAGCCCACAGTTTGGTAAAGTCACTTGGATTGTCTCTATCTTTAGCCTGTTGTTGATATTGCCTTCCTTGGTCAATATGGCTTGGAGCAAAGAGCGGCATGCACCGACATTCATCAAAATCGCATTAATTTTTATGGTGTATGCGGTTTTGGTCACGTTCATTCAATGGCATTCTTTCGGTGAGTTTTTGGCAGGTTTCAAGCGCTATTTTCAAGCGTTTGGGTTGATGTTAGCACTCACTTTATTGGTGTTTTTACCAGCGAGCTATGCGCGTTGGCGCAAATTTTTATTGGTGGTTGCCTTACTGCAAATGCCTTTTGCTTTATATGAGCTATTGGTATTGGTACCCAAGCGCGGTGGTATTTCACTGTCGAGCGAGACCACGGATGTAATTGCCGGCACATTTGGGGCCAACCTGTTAGGCGGTAGCCCCAATTCTGTCATGGTGACCTATATATTTATCACGCTTTCTTTTTTGGCTGCGCGTTGGCGTGCAAAATTAATCAGTCATGCGTTCTTTTTCTCCATGGCCTTTATCTGTCTTCTGCCATTGGGTATGGGCGAATCTAAAATTGCGGTGGTGATGTTGCCGCTGGCCGGGTTGATTTTGCTCAGAAAAGAGATGCGTGAATCGACTTTGAAATATATTCTGGCGTTGATGGGCTTGACGATAGTCACGCTAGTATTGGGCTATATTTATATCACTGTGCTGATGGACAGCAGCTTGTATGAGGTCATTGAGTTAACGCTAAGGTACAACGTTGGCGATCAAGGCTATTCCAAACGACAACTGCTCAACCGCTTAACCTCCATTACCTTTTGGTTTAAAGAGCAGCATCTGTATGACCCTGCTAGCTTCCTCATTGGGAATGGGCTGGGGAGTTCCTACACCTCATTGACTAGCATGGGCGGGCATATTGGGGCGAAGTACCCTTACTATGGGATTAACCTTACCGCGGCTTCTACCCTGTTATGGGATACCGGGGTGATTGGGTTTGTGATGTTCCTCAGCATTTTTGTTTCCGCTTGGAACGCAGCGGGCAGGCTATACCGTTTAACAAGTGAAGCAGCTGTAAAAGCCGATGCACTTGCAATTCAGACATCGATTGCCTTGCTCGCGTTAAGTATTATCTACTCAGACTTTATCGTCAATCTCGTTTCTATGGAGCTTATCTATGCCCTAGTGCTAGGCTATTTAGGCTATTTGCTTAATCTACATGGGGATAAAAAGCGCGCATCTCATTTACCTAAGGCCATACAACATGCAGCCTAAACGCTTGCATCTTTTGTATTTTACAGCGGAGCAATGGCCCACCTTTAGGCCTGATGTCGTTGCTTTATTTGGTAAGTATTTACCACGGCATGGCGTGACGTGTGATTTGGTGACTGATCGCGATATTCAAGCAACGTCGCCATTGCCGGCATGGGGTGGTGGACAAGCGATAGTATGCAATATGCCGCAAAACCGTATTGCACAATACGTAGCAAAGATGCTGCATAACTTAAAAATATTATGCTTATTTGATGCCCGGCAATATGACGCGATTCAGGTACGCGATATGTCGGTCACGGCAGTATTTGCACTACTGGCAGCACGCGTAAAAGGTTTGCCTTTTTACTATTGGTTATCTTATCCACAGTCTGAAGGCCAGATAGATCGTGCCAAAAAGCGTGGGTGTCGCGCCGGTATGCGTTATTTCTTTCCTCTGCTGCAAGGGTATATCGGGCAGTGGCTGTTGTATCACATTGTGCTAAAACGCGCGGATCATGTGTTTGTGCAAAGCCAGCAAATGCGCTTAGATTTAGTCAATCAGGGTATCCCATTTGCGCAGATGACACCGGTACCTATGGGCGTGGATACCGAGGCTGTAAGTTTGGAGCAGATTCTGCCTTCCGACGATGCGCGTTTGGCAGGTAAACGTGTACTCATCTATTTAGGCACCATGGATCCGGTGCGGCACATTGAAATATTGTTTCAGATGTTGGCTATCGTGAAACAACATGTGCCCAATGTGCTGATGGTACTGGCGGGTGATGTTGATGATGTTGCGTATCGGGCTTGGCTTAGAGCGCAAGCAGATACAGCCGGCGTTTCAGACTACGTGCTGTGGAATGGCTGGCAAGCGGCCACGCAAGCTTGGCGTTATGTACGTGCGGCTGAGCTTGGGTTATCCCCCGTGCCTAGAAGCTATTTATTAGATATGGGCTCACCCACCAAAGCCGTTGAGTATATGGCCTTGGGAGTGCCAGTCATTGGTAACGACAATCCGGATCAACAGCAGGTCATCACAGAAAGTGGTGCTGGGGTATGCGTGCCCTATACAGCAGAGCAGTTTGCGCAAGCGGTGATTCAATTATTGCAATCCCCACACCTCACACAAGACATGGCTGCAAAAGGCCGTGCCTACGTGCTAGCAGAACGTGGCTACGACAGTATCTCAAGTGAAGTAGCCAGCACGTATCACCGAATTCACAGAAAGCGATAACCAGTCACGGCTATGAAGGTGTTTGTATTGTTAGCGATGTTTGCGTATTCGGCATGGATATCAGCAGCCGAAGGGCAATGGCAGCCAGTCAAAGATATTTCTTTACTGATTGAGCCCGGCAGTATTCTTGATTTTTCAAATCTGGTACCGCAGCCAAGCGCGGATAAACGGCTGCTGGTTGCGCAACAGGGCTATTGGGCTACACAAGATAATCCCAGTCAGCCTAAACGATTTTTGATTGCAGCGTTAGGTTTTGGTACAGCCACGGGTGGTTTTCCGGATCACAGCATGGCTACACTTTATGCACGACAGTTACGTATGCATGGCTACAACATGGCCAGACTGGATTTTGTTGAAGACACCTTAATGAGCGGGCGTCAGAAAGATTTTGATGTTGACCCGGATAAGTTAGACCGTTTCTACTATCTTTTGGCCGCGTTAAAGCGCGAAGGCATTTACTATGTATTGAATGGATTGAGTTCCGACAACGCCGGATATGGCAATGTGCAGGAACGCTGGGTATCTAAACATGATGCCAAGTTACGTGTGTATTACGACAAAGAGGTGCAAGCCCATTGGAAAAAGCTGATGGAAAAAATGCTGGCCTCAAAAAATCCTTATACAGACCAAACAACCTTACAAGACACCACATTGGCGGGCGTGATTATGGTCAATGAAGGCGGACTGGCGTTTGTCACCCGTAACGGCGTGCCGGATGCATTACGCCCACAATTTGCCGATTGGCTTAAAGTGAAATATGGCAGTACCGCCGCGCTTGCCAAGGCTTGGAAAGGGGAGCTGCGTGCAGGCGAGTCGATCGAAGCCAAGTCTGTGGCTTTCCCCACGCCCAAACAATGGACCGGCACGCGTATGGCGGATACCCAACGTTTTTTTGTGGCGTTAGAAAAGACTACCAGCGATTGGATGATCCAGTATCTAAGACAGTTGGGCTACAAAGGTATGCTGACTGCATACGATAACTGGTTATCACCTGCGGCACATGCATCGCGTGGCCAGTTTGACTGGGTGGATTTGCATAATTACTTTTTTGAACCAACGCTGTTTACACAGCCCGGTTCAGTCATGCGGCAAGATAGCGCATTGCAAGACGGTGTGAAGTATATTCGAGAACTCGCCAGTGGCAGGCACCTAGGTAAAGCCTATACCGTGACAGAGTTTGGGCAAGTGTTTTGGAATCAATATCGGCGTGAATCTGCGTTGGCAGTACCCGCTTATGCCGCGTTCCAAGGTTGGGATGCTATTTGTCAGCATTCTGGTGCCATTGATTTAAGCTACGCCGCTCCCGGTGGTCGTAAAGATGCTATTTATCCTTTTGTAGTGGGGTTTGACCCAATTGCCAGAGCCACAGACACCTTAGCTGCACTGCTTTATTTACGTGGTGATGTTGCACCCGCCAAACATATGGTCAGCGTGAAGTTGTCAGAGGATTATGTATTTAACCAGAGTGCTTTTCTAGGCAATATGCCAGCAGATATTTCACGTTTGGCACTCGTGACCGGCTTGGGGCTGGATTGGAAAAATCGCGTACCTACTAATGCTTATGATGCCGCTGTAGAGCCTGGCAATAGTGCGTTTAAATTGACTGGTAAGCCTACAAGTGACGCTAACCCATCTTCCTTGAGTTTTGCCGAGAAGGTGGATGGTCTGGCGCAACAATATGCCGGAAAACTCGGCCCGAAAATAAGCAAAACTCCATTTGTGGTCGATCAGCGCTGGGCCAGCCGTGTGAGTGCCATGCAAAAAACAGGGTTAATTTCAGCCAATAATTTGACCAATGCAGAGAGTGGTATCTACCAGTCAGATACTGGGCAAATCGTACTGAATAGTCAGCAAAAAAGCCTGACTGTGATGACTCCCAATACCGAAGCTGTCGTGTTTGATGCCTTAACGCCCATACGCTTAAATCATTTGGCCGTGGAGCAAGCGGATGCCCCTGCTTTAATTTCAGTGTCATCTATGGATGGCCAGCCATTACAAGCAAGTAAACGTATGTTGTTAATCGTGGCGACAGATGCACGCAACAGTGATATGCGCTTTATGGATGCAGCCGAAACCACACTGAAAGATTTAGGTAAAAAGCCAGTATTGATGCGTGTTGCTAAATTTAAGCTCAACCTTAAAAACAAGCATGCAGCCACACTCAAGCTTTTTTCAACCACATTGCGCGGTCAGCGTGGCGATGCGATTCCGGTGGCGCAAGACGCAGATGGAGTGACTCTGGTACTCGATACTGCCAAGCTTAAACATGGGCCAACGACATATTTTGAGCTTGTTAGTCAGGAGCTCCTGTGAAATCGGTAGTGATAGTTGTGCCTGAGTTGTTGCCAGTGCCCCCCGTGCAGGGCGGCGCCGTAGAGCATTGGGTGGATGAAGTCAGCCGACGGTTAATTGGTGCAGATGTCAGGCTGGCCATTGTCTCAAGGCCTGCGCATTGTGCCGGGCAATCTGGCATTGAATATATCGGTATCCCTTGGACAACGATAGAGCAGTTTTTCCACCGTGTGAAAGAACGCGTCACTTGGAAAAACCCATTGCGTTATCTGGCCAAAATACAAAACGTATTTTCTTATGGGCGTCGTGTTGCGCGCGTTATTACCAACTTCGACGTGGTGTATTTGCATAATGAACCCAATTTACTGTTGTTTATGCACAAACGGGCTGGCCAAAAAATTGTACTGCATATGCACAATGATCATCTTTCTATGCGCCTGTTTCGTCCGCTGTATCGACGGGCATTAGCCAAAGTCGATCATGTGATTTGCGTGAGTGATTACATTCGTCGCCAGGCACTGGCAAACTTTCCTGAATATACGCATAAGTTCAGCGTAGTGTTGAATGCAACAGATCCCGATGTCTTTAAACCCTATAGCGATGAAGCCATACGTCAATTACAAGATATCGTCAGCATTGCGCCAGACAAGCATTATTTACTCTATGTTGGGCGCTTAACGCCTATTAAAGGGGTGCATGTGCTGATAGAAGCATTTCAAGCAATCCACCGGCGCCTACCCAACACACGCCTCATTATTACAGGGTCGTCATTTTTTGGCGGCGCTGCAAAAACCAGTTACGAACAAAGCCTGATCACACTGG
>Ga0066478_1000160_pt1 | contig 25129 bp, 22 predicted proteins | sample LakWasM116_HOW13_2_FD_59559 | JGI IMG/M metagenome (GOLD analysis project Ga0066478, IMG submission 59559) | Freshwater sediment methanotrophic microbial communities from Lake Washington under simulated oxygen tension - Sediment Metagenome 116_HOW13 | ecosystem: Environmental > Aquatic >... | reverse complement strand
ATGAATGGGCAAGCTGAACTAAGCCGCAGTGACTAACGTCATCATCACGGTGGCATTTAACCAACTGCAGAGGTCCCACAGTAACTTCAGCGTCTAAACTACGCGGAAAAACCCCCGTTAGCATTTGCTCGCCTAAATCAAGCACTTTTACAAGTTGTTCATTGCCGCAAATTCGGCATAAATCTACTTTTTTATAATTCATTTCTGTACTGTTCCCTGAGTTTTTAACACATTTAAATCAGCGTTGACCATTTCGTGAATCATCTCTTTAAATGAGACACTTGGCGACCAATTGAGTACCTTACGCGCCTTACTTGAGTCACCAACTAATTGTAAACCCTCAACGGCTCTTTGATTAAAGGATAAATCAACTTCTATATAGTCTTGATAGTCCATGTCTAAATATTCAAACGCAGTTTTACATAAATCGCGAATTGAGTGAGTCTCACCTGTTGCTATCACAAAATCATCCGCTACTTGCTGCTGTAGCATTAACCACATAGCATTCGCATAATCAGGAGCATACCCCCAGTCACGCTTAGTATCTAAAGCGCCGATGGTTAATTTTTCTTGCAACCCTAGTTTAATTTTTACGGCTGACTGCGTGACTTTTCGAGTAACAAATTGATTACTTCTAATTGGACTTTCGTGGTTAAACAATATGGCCGAACAAGCAAAAATTCCATAATGCTTTCGATAAATATTAACCATATTATGAGCCAACAACTTAGCTGCACCATAGGGAGTTCTGGGGTTAAACGGCGTCAGCTCATTTTGAGGGCTAGCATTAGGCAATCCAAACATCTCACTACTGCCTGCCTGACAAAACCTTATGTCGAGTTTGGATTTGCGAATTGCTTCTAAAAGACTAGCCACAGCGTAGCCATTGATATTGATCATATTGTACGAGTCATCAAACATACCCGCACCAGTCGCTAATGCGGCTAGATTGAAAATATGAGTCGGCTTTTTATCTACTAAAAAAGCACTAACCTCTGCCTCGATTTGCTGGGGAGACTGATTAAAATTTATAGGTTTATCTATGCTGATTAGCTCATGACCCAGCTGATTAACTAATTGAGCTAAATAAGTGCCATCTTGGCCAGATGCGCCGAATATTAAAACGCTAGCCTTAGTCATAAAATTCCAAGCTTACTAGCAACTAGTTTAGATATTTTTGTTGAATATTTTGACGTGGCTAAGTCATATATCAACATTTTTGATTTAGATTTGAATATATAAAGGCTAGCAGACAAAATGCCATTAATTAACTTAACAGGTATTACAGACACAATATAAGGAACAAATGAAATAAAACGGTAATTGAATTTTAAGTAATCTGTATAGGTGTAGTAACCTTGAGCGCGATAAATAATGAGCTGTTTAATCAAGCCAAAAAAACTGTTCTGAGTGATTTTTAGCCTGTCATTAAGGGGTATGTGTCCAAAAGACCCAATTAGAGAAGGCCAGTTTTTCATCCAAATTTTAAACGTTTGCGGCTTCCACATTGCATTGCCATAACGGATTGCAATTAATGGTTTTGAGATAACACTTATTTGCCGAGGTGGCGGCAGTTGTAACAAAACACCAATATGTATAAAGGCTGTTCCATAATAAGTAGCCCGATCTCTCCCTAACCAAAAGTCTCGTTTTGTAACGACACCTCCAATAAACGATAGATACCGAGTACAGTCTCTGTAAAATTGATTAACGGATTTGCTTGAGTAAACGCCATCGTTGGTGATTTTTAATAATGACTCGTTGTAAGTGGCCGATAAATTGTTGTCTTTAACCAAGGCATTCACTACGACCAAGTCATTAATAGAATCACACTTTTCTAATACGCTATCAATAGCACTCTCTAGCATTAGGTCATCATCTGTCATTAACCAGCAATACTCTCCTGATGCGTATTGAATCGCTTTGTCATAATCTCTATCAACCCCAGAGTTTTCTGTCTCACGATAATAAGTAATGCATGGATACTGAGTTGCGTAACGCTCGACAACCTCTGAGGTATTGTCTGGCGATGCCCCATCAACGACAATAATTTCAACAAAGGGCTGCAATTGGCCAATAATGGAATCCAAAGTTTGCGCGATATAAGCGCCTCTTTTATAAGTAGCAATACATACAGAAAGTTTCATGTGGGCGCTACTAGATAAAAATAGACTCTTCTGAGTCTATAAAAATGTAATTAAAAGTCCCTAATTTTGTAAATCCATTTTGGAACCAATTTTCAACATCTTTTGGATAAACTGAAGTCATGTCTCTTGTTGCTGTTACCGCCTTGTACCCATTCATAAAAAACAGATTGAATATTTTGATAAAATCTGGATTTTTACCTTGAGGATGAAACTCAGTTAGACATATTTCAATTAGCCATATTGGTTTTAAGTCTCGTTTTAGAGTATTTAATGCTCCCTCCAATACAGAATACTCTGCACCTTCAACGTCAATTTTAATAAATATTTTATCGTTTCTATATCGTTCGTTTAAAATATTGTCCAGAGTGTTTACAGCCACAATTTTGTTAAAGCTAGATGAATAGCCTGCCCAGTTTTTTATTAATGATGCTGATGGTCCTGAAGCTCCATAAAGTGAAAGCAAACCTGGTTTGTTGCTAAGCGCTACAGGTATAACTTCTGCATTATGTTGCCAATTGTTAATTTGGATATTCTTGTATAAGCAGTCAAGATTTTGCTGTTGAGGCTCAAAAGCGATTACATGTTTGTTATTTTGAAGCGCAAGACAAGTGTAGTAACCAAGATTAGCCCCAATGTCCACAAACACTACTACTCTATTTAGAAAATTTAGAATGACCTCTGTTTCTTCTACTTCAAACTGCCCATTTCTCATTAATGCATATGCTGGGTGATAGCCTGAAGTTAGCTTAAAACCTAACGGGGTTGTTGTAGTTGAAGTTTTAGTCCAGACTTTTGTTCCCCAGAAATCTTTCAGTCTGTGCAACTCCCAAGCTAAACTAGTATGGGGTAATACCATTCTTTTTAAACTCAAAAGTTTTGTTCTTAACCAAATTAAAAAAGATTGCAATATTTTCTCCCGAATGATTTATAGCAGTTATGTATCAGACCTGAACAAATTTCTCATCTGAAATTAATTCGAATTGTTTTTTATAGTCAGTGCGAAATTTAGTATATTGAAATTGGTTCTCTACAAAATGTGCACCATTAATAGCATTCAAAAAGCTAGGTTCAAAAAAATTTGGGTCTACAAAAAATGCATTTACACCATGCTGATCAACAGTTACGAAGTGGTATCCATATATTTTAAAAAGCTTCTTCCACGCCGCAATAGAAACCCCATAATAGAGTTTTGTAGCATGTGCCGTAGTGAACTCAAAATCGTCTCTATATTCAACCGTGATGCACTCTTCAGGGCCGTATGCCGAGTTATACTCCACCACAAAAATTTTCGGCTTAAAGCCACCTTCTAGTATAGCTTTCGCAATATAGTAATCATTACCATCAATATCCAAAGAAAATAAATCAGGATCTTTGTGCATTGCTACCGATTGCAAACCGCTAATATTTTCACGTGTAACAAAAAGATTTTTACACTCCGCACCAATGCTATACCTTTTTACTACCCTGTCTGCCCTAGCGGCTAATGACTTGTTGCCCTCTATCATTAAGCCATTATATTTTTCGGCAACCACCAACCATGCTGTATTGTTTTCAATACCGTCCGACGCGCCTATTTCGATAAAATAACGATTACAGCTTTTTAGCTGTTTGCGTAATACTTCTATAATGCCATCTTCACCGTTTTGACTAAATCCAGAAAACTCCCAAGTGAACGGTCGCTTAAGATCTATTTGCCTGTTGTTGATAGTAGCCGCTGCTTTACTTAGAGCAAGGCTAATTCTAGGAATATCCCTTAAATCATATAAATAGTTGATGATTTTATTTATCATTATGAGTCTCTTGAGTGACTAGTTTCTCTGTGATTGAAAGGTATTAAACTAAATGGATTTAAGTGTAGTTTACGTAGTGTTGGAGAAGAAAGTACTGATAGTAAAATAGCAAGTAATGTAACCATCACTCCTAACGTAAGTTTAATATAAATAGAAAACTTGAGGCTTTCAGCGATAAAGTAATAATTGAATATCCCTAATAAAATTGAAATGATTAAAGGAATGCCCACACACTCTGTTACCCACACCCATTTGATTTTTTTTAATAAGTCTTTGTGGGTGGCGCACACACCAATAAAAAAATAACAAACGTGAAGTAACGGCCATGCTAATGCACCACCAAGCGGCCCTAATTGTAAAGTTAAATATATTGTAATTGGAATCGTCAGCACTATTAAAATCGTATTAATTTTAATGGGTATTGATGTTTTTCCATAGGCCAATTGCAATGCATACGGAAAGTACATAATGCCATGTATCGCTGAGCCAATTGCCAATAGAGAAACCAGTGGAGCAACATCTCTAGCAACAGATTCGTTGCTCGTCCATATAGATACAATATTGTATGAAAATACAGCAAGCAGCATTGCCAATGGGAACAAAATAGATGCTAGCAGGCGTGTGCCCAATAAATATACGTTTGCTAATTGGAGATCATCTTTACTTGCTACAAGCGCTGAAAACTTTGGATAGATAACGTTGTACACAGGGGTTATGAGTAAATACAGGCTACTTACCAAAACGGTAGCGAGCATGTAATGACCAAAGTCTTCCAAGCTAATCAATCTGCTTAAGATGAGCTTATCGAGTTGCATAAACACTAAACCTGCTATAGAAACAGCACTCATACCAATACTAAAGCGCCATATTTGTTTTAATTTAGCGGTGCTAAAAACCAAGTTTTTTGGTCTGCCTACTACTTTCCAAGCCACAGTGCGTATCGTAATGACATAAATTATTCCAACAATTGCCTGCCAAATAAAATAGGCTTCAATGGTTGGTGACAAATACACCAATACAGCTACGGCGCCTAGGTGGCTTAGTGTCACCATGACAATATTTATGCTGCTTTGCATTGATAATCGCTGCGACCCTATCAATGCACCTTGGTACAGGGCAATTGGCCATCGGCAGGCAATAACAAATCCAATTAGCATAACGGCATGAGATACAGTATTTGCAGGAAGTTGCTTTGACTGAAGCCAATGATTTGCGATTAGTGGTGATAATCCGATGACTACGATAGCGATTATTAATGTGATTGCCCAGTAGATGACAGCCAATGTATGCAATAAATGCGCTGCGTCTTTAAGAGATTCTGTAGTCGTACTTCGAGCTAATTCTCTATTGATGGTCGATGATAGTCCTAAATCAAGCAATACAATGAGTGCCTGCGCCGTAACAAAAAATCCGATTAAGCCATAGGACTCTGCACCAAGGTACTTAAGATAAATGGGTACAACGGCAAAAGTAATTAGCGCTGACCATATAGAGTTGGCAAGCCCAATAGTCAGGTTACGTCCAAGTTTCATGGGTAACTACTCGTGATAGGTATTGGTGTAATACCCATGTCGTTTGACGAGTTCATCTCGCTCGGCAATCTTTAGGTCTTCGAGAACCATTTCTTTAACTAACTCGTTAAAACTTGTCTTTGGACTCCAGCCTAGCTTAGTTTTAGCTTTTGAGGCATCACCTAAAAGTGTTTCAACCTCTGTTGGACGGAAGTATCGTGGATCTACCGACACAATACAGTTGCCCGCTTCATCAAAGCCTTTTTCGTCTATGCCAGTGCCTTCCCAGCGAATGTGAATGCCTAGCTCATTGCCTGCAGCATTCACAAAGTCTCTAACGCTATATTGCACACCAGAAGCAATCACGAAATCTTCAGGTTTGTCCTGCTGAAGCATGAGCCACTGTGCTTCAACATAGTCTCGTGCATGTCCCCAGTCACGCTTGGCATCCAAGTTGCCTAAGTAGAGACGGTTTTGTAAACCTAGCTTAATACGGGCTAGAGCGCGTGTGATTTTGCGCGTAACGAAGTTTTCACCGCGCACTGGAGACTCGTGATTGAAGAGAATGCCGTTGCAAGCAAACATGCCATAAGCTTCACGGTAGTTAATGGTAATCCAATACGCATATAGCTTGGCTACGGCATAGGGACTACGTGGATAAAAGGGTGTTGTTTCTTTCTGAGGGGTTTCTTGTACCAAGCCATAAAGCTCAGATGTAGAGGCTTGGTAGAAACGTGTCTTGGCTTGTAACTTTAAGATTCGTATTGCTTCTAAAATTCTGAGCGCGCCAAGGGCGTCCGAGTTTGCTGTGTATTCAGGTTCTTCAAACGAAACCGCAACATGGCTTTGAGCCGCTAAGTTGTAAATTTCATCTGGTTGAATTTGTTGAATAATTCGGATCAGGCTACTGGAGTCTGTTAAATCGCCATGATGCAGGAAAAATCTAACATTACTTTCATGTGGGTCGCGATATAGATGATCAACTCTTGCAGTATTGAAGGATGACGCACGACGTTTTAAGCCATGTACGATGTATCCTTTGTTTAACAAAAACTCTGCTAGATAAGCGCCATCTTGCCCAGTAACCCCGGTAATTAAGGCTACTTTTTGCTTGCTATCGGTCATTCGGTTTTAACTCTTCCGTAACTATCGTCTATTCTTATGATGTCGTCTTCGCCTACATAGTCACCGCACTGTACTTCTATGATTTGTAAAAGTTTTTCGCTTTGATTTGCCAAGCGATGCTGGTGCGTTTTGGGGATGTAGGTGGATTGATTTTCTTGTAGTTTATATTCAATGCCATTGTTTGTAATGGTGGCTTCGCCGCTAATCACCACCCAGTGCTCAGAGCGGTGTTTGTGCAGTTGTAGTGAGAGTTTGGCGCCAGGCTTGACTTCAATGCGTTTGATTTTATAAGCGGGGCCTTCTTCTAACACAGTGTAGTTACCCCACGGGCGGTACACCGTTTGGTGCAGTTTGTGTGCATCGTGATTTTGTTGTTTAAGATGGTTGTAAACATCTTTTACATTTTGCACATGGCTTCTACTGGCAACCAATAACGCATCAGGGGTATCCACCACCATAATGTTTTCTAGGCCCACCATCGCAATTAGGCGTTTATCACTTTGCACATAGCAATCTTTGGTCATGTTGAGAATGGCTTTGCCCGATACGCGGTTACCATCTTCATCGGCTGCCGTGAGTGTGCTCATGGCATCCCAAGCGCCAATGTCGTTCCAGCCGATAGCGCAGGGGATGACCGCTACATTGGCAGACTTTTCCATCACGGCATAGTCAATTGAATTGCTAGGTACATTGGCAAAGGTGTTGGCTTCAAATTCAACCTGCGTGATGTCTGTATTGTCTTTTAGCGAGGCCTCAAAACAGGCTTTGGCGGTATTTAAAATATCAGGTGCATGGCGCTGAAGCTCAGCCACTAGCGTGCTGGCTTTGGCACAGAACATACCGGAGTTCCAGTAAAATTTGCCAGAATCGACATAGGCTTGGGCTGTCGCTAAATTAGGCTTTTCTACAAAACGAGCAACTTCATAACCAATGGTACTTTGGTTGGATACAAGGGGTTTACCTTGATTGGCTTCAATATAGCCATAGCCAGTTTCCGGTGCGTGTGGCTGTATGCCAAAGGTGACAATTTTGCCTGTTTGCGCAATCAAGCTGGCGTTTGTCACGGCTTGTTGAAATGCCGCTTGATTGGCAATCAAGTGGTCAGCTGTCAAAATCAGTAAAATGGCGTCTTCGCCATGTTGTTTTGCTACATATAACGCCGCAAGTGCAACAGCCGCTGCAGTGTTGCGGCCAAATGGCTCTAGCAGAAAACTGGTTTTGGTATTGGTTTGGTTGACTTCGCGGTAATCATCTTTGGTTTTGAATAATAATTCGCGATTGGTGACGGTGAGCACTTCAGTCACATTCGGCAATATCGCGCCGCGAATAAATGACTTCTGTAAAAAGCTCTCATTGTCCGCAAGGCGAATAAACGGCTTGGGGTGAAGCTCACGTGATACTGGCCACAACCGTGAACCAGCACCGCCACATAGTATCGTTGGGATAATATTCATGGATGGATTATATAATGAAGTGCCGGTAAAAACGATGCATATTGACGCATAATCATGTTGACTAGGTGGTTATGGCTTAGGTTGATTTAACATTGCACGGATGCTAGCCATTTTTGATTTCCCAAAATCTTTACTTGCCAATAATTGGTCTGGGTCATTAAAGGGATTGCCAAAATGCTTTACGTCGTCTTTGGGTAGCTCTCCAATAAAGCGGCTTTGTTCACACATTTGCATTTCGCCCGCACGTTTGCGCTTTTTACACCAAGAGATATTCAACGATTTCTGCGCACGGGTAATGCCCACGTACATTAAACGGCGCTCTTCTTCAATCTGGTCGTTATCAATCGATTCGCGGTGGGGGAGGATGCCTTCTTCACAGCCAATCAAGAATACATGGCCAAACTCCAACCCTTTGGCTGCATGCAGGGTAGAAAGTTTAACGGCATCCGGCTCCCCATTTTCTTTGCCCTCCAGCATGCTAATCAACGACACCATCTGTGTGAGCTCTAACAATGTTTTACCTTCAGCTTCATTGCCAAACTCGGTATTGGCTTCGCCTTTTTTGGTTAGCCAGGCAATAAATTCTTGCACATTACCCCATTTGCTCTCGGCGGCACGTGGTTCCTCGCTGTCGTACAAATAGGTTTCATATTGAATTGTATTCAATAAGTCTTGTAGTAATTCGCCAGCAGGGTCTTTGGTGGCGCGAGATTGTAACTTGTTAATGTATTGACAAAAATTAAGCAAGTCTTCTAGTTGGCGGTTACCCAGCTCGCGCTGAAAATCGCCCTCAAATGCGGCTGCAAATAACGATATCTGGTGCGCGCTGGCGTATTCACCTAAGCGTTCAAGCGTAGTGTTGCCAATGCCTTTTTTTGGAGTAGTGGCTGCGCGAATAAAGGCCGGGTCGTCATCTTCATTAGCGACTAAGCGTAAGTAGCTAACAATGTCTTTAATCTCGGCTTTATCAAAAAAAGACTGTCCGCCAGAGATGGTGTAAGGGATTTTTTGATTGCGCAGATATTGTTCCATGATGCGCGCCTGATGGTTGCCACGATACAGAATGGCGTAATCTTTATAAGTGGTGCGGTGCTCAAACTTGTGCGCTTGTAATTTCATGACGACTGATTCTGCCTCATGCTCCTCGCTCATGGTAGCGGAGACTTGAATCATGTCGCCTGTGCCTAAATCGCTCCATAGTTTCTTTTCAAACAGTTTGGGGTTATTGGCAATCACTTGGTTAGCTGCACGTAGAATGCGCACGGTAGAGCGATAGTTTTGCTCCAGTTTAATCACTTTTAAGCGGCTAAAGTCGACAGTGAGCTGACGTAGGTTTTCTACATCCGCACCACGCCAGCCATAAATCGCTTGGTCGTCGTCACCCACAGCCGTAAATTGTCCGCGCACGCCGGTCAGCATTTTAATCAGCTTGTATTGGCAGGCATTGGTGTCTTGATACTCATCAATCAGCAAGTATTGTAGTTTACGCTGCCACTTATCTAATGCTTCTGCATGGTTGGAGAATAACTCCACTGGCAACTTAATTAAATCATCAAAATCAACAGCTTGATAGGCTTTTAACGTTTGTTGGTAAATTTGATACACTTTGGCCGCCGCGTGCGTTAAATCTTCTTCAGCCGTGGCTTTTGCTTGGTCTGGGTTGATGAATCCATTTTTCCAATTGGAGATTTGCCACTGCGTTTTACGCAGCAGCTGTTTATCTGTGGTGGCCAGCACATCACTTAAAATTTTGAAACTATCTGATGAATCTAAAATCGAAAACTGAGGTTTGTAACCTAAGTATGCACATTCTTGCCGCAGAATTTGTAAGCCTAATGAGTGGAATGTGGCAACGGTGAGCCCCTTGGTAGATTTACCTTCCATCAGTTTAGAGACCCGTTCTTGCATCTCTAATGCTGCTTTGTTAGTAAACGTGATCGCCGCGATTTCTTTGGCGGAATATCCAGCCTCGTTAATCAAATAGGCGATTTTTTGGGTAATGACGCGTGTTTTACCGCTGCCGGCACCGGCTAATACCAGTAATGGGCCGTCTAAATACTTGACTGCTTCACGCTGCGGGGAGTTTAAAGTGTTTAACATAATGTGCGTACTGCTATTGGAGCTATAGAGTAAGCACGCAATAAGCGATATAGTGTAGTTCTATTCAATTGAAACCATTTTAATTCAACTATCTGAATCTATGCCAACCTTTGACTTAAAAACTATCATTTTTATGTCAATGCTCCTGACATTCATGTTGTCCATGCTGTTGGCGATTACCCGTTCCCATCACAAAGACATGAATGGTCCTGGCTATTGGGCCGTGGGTAATTTGGTGATTGGCTTGGGGATGGTGATTTTGTTCTCTAAGTTTGAGTCGACACAGTGGCACATTTTACCCGGTGTTGTTTTGATTGGGATAGGCTTGGGCTTGTTTATTAATGGTATACAGGCGTTTTCTGGCAAAACTGTACGTCGCCTGTTGCCACTGATTATTGCTTTAGTTCTGACCGTTCTCAATGCTTTTCTCATCATGCATCAACAAGACTTACGTATGGTGGTCATCGGCAATGCATTTATCTTCGCCATTATCTACATGATGGGCGCCAGACTGACGTTTGGTAAGGATGATGGCTTGGTTGGCAATTTATATTGGATTGCATCTAGCCTGTTTTTTATGATGGCGTTACTGCTGGTGGCACGCGTGCTTTCTGCGTTTTATATGGAAAGTGACCTGTTTAAAAGCTTTCTAGACTGGCCGGTGAATGCTTATACGTTTATGTTGGCCTGTGTCATTCAGTTTTTTGTGTCGGTGCTGTTTGTCTTGATGCTGACGGCGCAAGTGAATCAAAACTTACAGTCGATGGCAACTGTGGATAGCTTGACCAATGTACTGAATCGACGCGGCTTGCAAGATGCTGCAGTCAAAATGCACGCAATATGTAAGCGTATTCAAATTCCGATGTCACTACTATTGGTGGATTTGGATCACTTTAAAAAAGTGAATGATACGCACGGGCACTTGGTAGGAGATGAGGTGTTGGTGACGATTGCCAAGACCATTAAAACCACACTACGCGCAGGCGACGTAGTAGGGCGCTACGGTGGCGAAGAGTTTTGCGTGTTATTGCCTAATACGAGCGAAAAAGAAGCGGTGGCTTTGGCGGAGCGGATTAGGGAGATGATTCAGCACAAAAATATTTCTGTGCGTCATGTGAAGAAAACATCGCAGGCGCAAAATGAGGTGAAGTGTACTGTGAGTATTGGCGCGGCAGGGTCAGAGTCTAGCGGTTATGACGTGCAACGTTTACTGGCTTCTGCCGATAACGCATTGTATATGGCCAAAAACCGGGGTAGAAATTTGGTGGCAACGCACGCCGGCATTGCCACTAAAGTACATTAATCAAAGCACACTAATCTAGTTCGGGCTTTGTTTCAGGCGCTAAAGCTTCCGTGGGCAATGCGATCAAACTATCCAGTAATTGTTGTCGGCTCACTGGGGATTCTAAACTCACGCGACCAATGGCACCGCTGCGATAGTCAGTGAGCAAGGTCATGGCGGTGCGCTCCATATCCCATTCCCCATCGTGGCGCTTATACGCGCGACGTTTGGCAATGCCTTCCAGCAGGTCTATGCCATCAATCTGCTTCACATCTAACTTCATTGCATCCAGCTTGTAGCGAACATTCAGTAAATCCGGGTAGGCTTTAAGCAATACATTGCCTAAAAAAATCGCAACGTCTTCATCAATCACTGCATTTCGTCCAATAGCGTGACTGGCCGCCAGCATGTAGCCATCGCTTTCTACGGCAATTTTAGGCCACATCATGCCAGGCGTATCGGTGATGCTCATGGTGTCATCCAAATCAAAGCGCTGCTGGCTTTTGGTGACGGCTGGTTCATCGCCCACTTTGGCCACGCGACGATTTAACAAGGCATTCATGAGCGTGGATTTCCCCACGTTTGGAATGCCCATGATCATCATGCGTAATGGTTTTAAATGCGTACCGCGATGCGGCGCCAACTTGCGGCAAAGTGCAGGGATTTTTTTGGCATCACCGGCTTTTTTGCATGAGAGCGCGACCGCTTTGGTATTGGGCTGAGCGTTAAAGTAATTCAGCCAGGCTTGCGTAGTAGCCGGGTCTGCTAAATCGGCTTTGTTTAAGATTTTAAGATTTGGGCGTTGCCTAAATAAGCGCATTTCATCAATCATTGGGTTATGGCTTGCAGCAGGTAATCTAGCGTCCAGCACCTCAATTACCACGTCGATAAACTCCATGGTTTCTTCCGCCTTTTTACGGGCAGAGGTCATATGTCCTGGGTACCACTGAATTGCCACTAGATGCTCCTAAGCCAAATAAAAAATGCGCAAACCCTACTAAGTTTGCGCATTTTAGCATCGGGATGACATATCTAAAGAATATTGTCTAATTTATCAAAATAAAAATTGTGCTAATGGCATATCTTGCACGAGCTCTTGGAATGTCGTGCATTGCTAGCTAAGGACTAATACATGCATCTTGCTAGGAAGTTAATCATTTTTTACTTTTTTGATGGGTATATACATAGATATAATTATACATGTGTATAATTATTGAGTTTTCTATTATCCAATTCAATTTAACTTCGACACTCGGAATGAGTGGCTCAGCCTAAATCTAGAATGAATCAACAATCAAACTTTAACTTTAAGAAAAATAATATGATCAATATAAAAAAATCTACTTTAGCCGTGTTGGTTGCCGCTACATTGATATCAGCTTGCGCAACTAAACCACCTCATATCGCAAATAAAAAAACCTATAACGTTTCGGGGCAGGAGTTAGTATTTGGAGGAATATATTATCCAAGTAAAAATCAATTATCTATCACAGTGAATGAGGACCCCATCATGAAGGGATCTTTTCCTCCATTTACACCCACTAGAAGTTTTCAGACCAAATACAAAAACATACCTATATCAGCACATTGTTATTTTGGGTCAGTACTTAGTGCAGAGGGTGGTGCATTTGGTATTGTGGCCGAGGCTATCCAGTCTAAAAAAGGAGTCAGCTCCGATAAGTGCGATATTTCAGTGGATTCTAAGCAGATAGATACTTTATATTTTAATTAGTTGAAATATTCTTAAATAAAATATTAGCGTCTAGTCATAAAAATACATAAGCCCGTTGTAACGCGTAAAGTTCAACGGGCTTTTATTTGTAGCTGGCAAGTTAAATGCCAAACACCAAAATATGGCCGACATCTGATTCAATCATGCTGGTCATTATCCGATCCGCCTATTTTTTATTACCTCTGTTTGCCACGCGATTTTTTTTCTGGGTTCATGCGCTGAGAGCGTTCGCGTATTCTCTCTTTTTGTTCCGGCGGTACGTTTTTCCAACGCTCGCGTAGTTCGCTGCGTTCTTCTGGGGGCAATTCTCTAAACTCACGCATACGCTCTTTAATGCGGCCTTTTTCATCCGGGCTCATATTGTCATAGCGTTGCATTCTATCTTGCATGCGGTTGCGTTGTTCAGGCGATAGATTGTTCCAGCGCTCAGCTCCTTGGCGTAAACGCTCTTGGCGATTAGGGGGTAGGTCGCGCCAGTCTTCCCGCATTGGTGACAGTGTTTCTTGTTGTTGAGGAGATAGATTTTCCCAAGGCACGCCATCTGCATGCGCTAGTGAGTGAAACTGCGTGAGTATCACGAGTAGCGAGACGCTAAACACAGACTGCAAAAACCTGTGATGTATGGTGTAAATCTGCATGGTGTTTCCCTTGTTTGTTCCTTTAACACAATACTGTTGTGCGCCTCTTGTTTTGGGCGCTTTTGTTATGTTGGTGTCAGTGTGCATACTTTTCAGTTGCATTGTCAAACTCGCGTCAACAAGCCCTAAGCGGTATGCGCGGTTGCATCATTCATCGAATTAAGTTTATTCGGGCTGGGTTCGGTTTCATCTAACCATAAGTAAAATTCTGGATCTGTGATCGCATCTAGGTCGTCTGGGCTTTCCACGACTTCAAACATCGCTGTATATTCCCCAGAAACGGCTGCCGGGCTAGCGCTATGTTGTGCCGGCAAAATAAACATAATGGCCATCACACTACAAAACGCCACGCCGGCTACTGGTGCCCACACTATATTTTTCCACCACACTTTTTGTGGCTTTTGCTGAAGCGCTTGGCGACGGATAGCGTGCAGACGGTGTTGCGTGTCTGCGTCAATCTCGTTGGTCGAGGCGGTCAGGCTGGATTGAATGCAGTCGGTAAATGTTTTTTCATCAATAGTCATGGTTGAAAGTCCTTTAAAGCAATCCGTAATTTCTCTAGTGCACGTGAATAATGGGTTTTAACGCTACTTTCTGAGCACTGCATAGCAGTTGCCGTGTCGCTAATGTCTAAACCTTCCCAAATGCGTAGCAAAAACACTTGCTGCTGGCGCAATGGCAATTCACTTAATGCGCTATTCAAGTGCCCCATAAACTCTGCATCCTGCAGTTGGATATCGGGAAAGCTTGATATCTCGGCAGGCTGCTGTTCCAGTAAATCTTCGCCGTCCTCTTCGTCTGATGGTCGATCTAACCAACTTCTAAATCGGTTACGGACGCTTTGTCGGCGATGAAAGTCCATAATCCGCGATTCTAAAATACTGTAGAACAGCGGTTTCCAAGACGCCGCTGGCTGGTCGCTGTACTTTTGCACCAGCTTAATCATGGCGTCTTGCACAATGTCCAAGGCATCATCACGATTACCAGTAGCCAATTGTGCAATGCGAAAAGCACGACGTTCAATCTCCGCTAAAAAAGCTTCCATTGTTTTATTTATTGATGCACTTGTTTGTCATGCTTTTATTTTAAATCAGTTTCTCTTCAATTAACGACGGTCTGCACGGCGGTCTAATCGATTATTAATACGCTCACCTTTATTGTCTAGGCGATTGTCAACACGATCACCACGCGCATCTAAGCGTTGGTCGATACGGTCGCCTTTATTGTCAAGGCGTTGATCAATACGGTCACCTTTGTTTCTTAAATGGTCTGCACGTTTTTCATGACCATTTGCATCGGCTCTATCCGCTTTGTTGTCTAACCGGTGTTCAATACGATCACCGCGGTTATCCAAACGATTTTCAATGCGATCACCCTTGTTATCTAGGTGTTGTTCGCGACGGTCACCACGATTGTCTAAGCGCTGTTCAATTCTATCACCACGTTTGTCCAAATCTACTGATTTAGCATCATCAGCATAAGCTGAAGCACTGAAGACGCAGGCTGTCGCTACAATCATCCAAGTTTTATTCATGTTGTTACTCCCAATGGTTGTTGTTCAATTTGGGGCAGTGTTGTCGCCCTTACTAGTCAAAACGCGGAACTGCTGGCTAAGACGACAGTCTCTCTCATATTTTTTCAGTGTATAAGGAGAATGCACGATAAAATATCGTCTATGACGATGCCACCCGAAATTAAACCGCACCAATCTATCGAGCTGCTGAAAGCGTTGCATATCTTAACGCGCGACGGCAAACTGAATCAGGATAGCCGCCGCAAGCTCAAGCAAGTGTATCACTTGGTCAATTTTATTGAGCCTTTGCTCAATGACGTGTTAGCCAAAGTGCCTGACCCTACAGTGGTCGACCATGGTGCAGGTAAGTCTTATTTGGGCTTTATTTTGTATGATTTACTGCTTAAACAGCAGCCTGCCGGCCAAGTGATTGGCGTGGAGACACGCGCAGATTTGGTAGAAAAATCCAAAACATTGGCCGAGGTGTGCGCATTCCCTAGAATGGACTTTCATCATTTAAGCGTGGCGGATTCGATGACGTCTACCTTGATTCCGAAACAAGTGCAGATTGTCACAGCCTTGCATGCGTGTAATACCGCTACAGATGATGCAATTCAGTTTGGTTTGAAGAAACAGGCCCAATATATGGTGCTGGTGCCTTGTTGCCAGGCTGAGGTGGCGGAAGTGATGCGTCAACATAAGGCAGATAGTTTAAGTAAAACTGAGTTGAGTGAAGTATGGCGGCATCCTATCCATACGCGTGAGTTTGGTAGCCATATCACCAATGTGTTGCGTTGTTTGCAGTTAGAGGCCCATGGTTACCAAGTCACGGTGACAGAGTTGGTGGGTTGGGAGCATTCCATGAAAAATGAGCTAATCATTGCCAAGTACACTGGACATGCGCGTAAAAACGCGCGTGATCGATTGAACAATATTTTAGAAACATTTAACTTAACCTCGCTGAGTGCGCGGTTTATGTGAGTGAGTTGGTCTGGAGAGTGAATATGAAATCAATGCTATTAGGGTGCCTGTTGATCAGTACAGTTTTGAGTGCACATGCTGAAAAAAGCTTGCCGCGGACGGTACAGCCTTACGTGGACTTCAGTGGCGTGTATACCTGTACCGGCGATGATGCGCATGAAGGAAAGTACACAGGCAAAGTCACTATGCAGCTCAAGCCTGAACACAGCAAGGGCAGCTATGCCAGCTATGACTTTAAGCTAGAGGTGCCAGATTACGGTACTTATTTGGGACATGCCGCCGCTAATGGCAACGTTGCAGCCATGCATTTTGCATTGACGGATCAACTCACGAAAGATTACGGCACCGGCATTGCGCAATTTAAAGTGAATAAGCAAGGGCAGCTGACTTTTCATAAATTTTATTTTGAACCTGAATTTAAAGGCGGCAATACCGGTCTAGAGGATTGTGTCAGACAGTAAAAAGCCGTGTTTTGCCATAGTCCTTTTACCTAATCCATTTACAACGGGCGTGTTAAAATCACGCTTTTATGAGCCAAATCAACCCCTCTCAGCTAATCTCCCAATTAGAAAAGCAATTGCCGGCATGCATGCTGGTGCATCGCTTTGTTTTGCGTCGCCGGTTACAGCAAGCCAAGGATTTGCTTAAACAGCAAAAACCAATTGAAAAGTCACTGGTAGATATAGCAAACGCCATACAAAGATCAACACAGCAATATCAGCTACGTTTAGCGCAATTGCCTAAACCAGAATATCCGCTTGAACTGCCTGTCAGTGGCAAGAAAGACGAAATTGCTGCAGCGATTCAACAGCATCAAGTAGTAATTGTGTGTGGAGAAACCGGTTCAGGTAAAACGACCCAGTTGCCCAAAATTTGCTTGGCGTTAGGCCGTGGTGTGTCCGGCTTGATTGGACACACACAACCCCGCCGTATTGCAGCACGCTCTGTGGCAAGCCGGATTGCGCAGGAGTTGAATTCGCCACTGGGCCAAGTGGTGGGCTACAAAGTGCGCTTTAACGATAAGCTGTCGGAATCTAGCTATATCAAGCTGATGACCGATGGTATTTTGTTAGCGGAAACGCAGGGCGATAAGTTTTTGAATGCCTACGATACGATTATTATCGATGAGGCGCATGAGCGTAGTTTGAATATTGATTTCTTGCTGGGCTATCTCAAGCAGTTGTTGCCTAAACGTCCTGATTTAAAAGTGATTGTGACCTCGGCTACGATTGATGCCGATCGTTTTTCTAATCATTTCAATGGTGCGCCTGTCATTGAAGTATCTGGCCGTACTTACCCTGTTGAAATCCGCTATCGCCCTCTGGGCAAATCCGGCTTTCGCGCTAAGGAAATAGCCGAGGCTGAAAATGCGCAGTTTGATTTAGAAGATGAGACGGACTTTCTCTCTACTGAAAATATTACCAATGGCAATATTTTGGGTATCGCCCGCAAAGCCAAAACAGAAGCGCGTTGGCTGGAAGAGGATGACGAAGAAGAAGCGATTGAAGAAGCCATTTTAGATGCGGCGGATGATTTGCTCAGGCAGGGTGATGGCGATATTTTGGTGTTCTTGCCTGGTGAGCGTGAGATTCGCGATGTCGCAGACCATTTGCGCAAGTATCAGGGTCGTTCAGCCAAGCTCAAGCATATTGAAGTGCTGCCATTGTTTGCGCGCCTCTCTATCGAAGATCAGCAGAAAATCTTTAAGTCGCACAGCACTCGCCGTATCGTACTAGCGACCAATGTGGCGGAGACCTCGCTTACAGTACCGGGTATTAAGTATGTGATTGATGCAGGGCTAGCCCGCGTCAATCGCTATAGCCCGCGTGCCAAAGTTGAGCAATTACAAATTGAAAAAATCTCACAGGCTGCAGCGAAGCAACGTGCAGGGCGTTGTGGCCGTGTTTCTAACGGTATTTGCGTAAGGCTCTACTCGGAAGAAGATTTCAACGGGCGGCCCGCGTTTACCGAGCCTGAAATTCTACGTAGTTCGTTGGCCTCGGTCATTTTGCGGATGGCTGCATTACGGTTGGGCGATGTGACTGAGTTTCCATTTATTGAAGCGCCGAGTTCGCGCTTGGTTGCAGATGGCTATTTGCTCTTACAAGAGCTAGGCGCAGTCAACGAGCAACGGCAAATTACAGAAACGGGCTTGCAACTTTCCAAGTTGCCGCTGGATCCGCGTGTTGGACGTATGATTTTGGCTGCCAAACGTGAGGGATGTTTAAAAGAGATATTGGTCATTGCTAGTGTGCTCAGCATACAAGACCCACGTGAGCGGCCCATGGATAAGCGCGAAGCAGCGGATAATGCACATGCCAAATTTGCGGGTGAGGGCTCAGATTTCATGAGCTATCTCAAATTGTGGGATTGGTTTGATCATGCACTCAAACACAAAAAATCGAATAAAGATTTGCTGAATCAATGCCATCAAAACTTTCTTTCTTTTTTACGCCTCAAAGAATGGCGTGAGTTACATGGGCAACTGTTGGATATTGTTGATGACATGGCGTTTAAACTCAACGATAAAGATGCAAATTACGAACAAATACATAAATCCTTATTGGCTGGTTTACTGGGAAACATTGGCTTTAAGGATGGGGACAGTGATTCTTATGCTGGTGCGCGCGGTATCCGCTTTCATGTGGCGCCGGGTTCGTGCTTAAAGAAAACACGCCCCAAGTGGGTGATGGCAGCAGAGTTGGTCGATACCACCAAATTGTACGCGCGCTGTGTGGCTAAAATAGAACCTGATTGGATAGAGCCACTTGCGCAGGGGTTAACGCAAAGCCACTACTCAGACCCGCGCTGGGATAGAAAAATGGCACAGGTTGTGGCATGGGAGCGTGTGAGCTTGTATGGTTTAACGGTGATACCCAAACGTCGCGTGCATTATGGGGTGATTAACCCAACTGAATCGCGCGAGATTTTTATTCGCGAAGCACTCGCTAATATGGAGTTTGATACCAGAGCGCCATTTTTTGATGCAAATAGACGCATGATTGCAGAAATTGAAGAGTTGGAGCATAAGGCACGTCGGCAGGATGTGTTGGTGGACGAACACCAGTTATTTGCATTTTATGATGCCATTGTCCCTGTTGGGATTGTGAATGGTATTGGGTTTGAGAAATGGCGCACGGATGCTGAAAAAGTAGCGCCCAAACTGTTATACCTCACCCGTGATGCACTGATGCGGCATGGTGCTGCTGCAATTACCGAGACACAGTTTCCGGAAACCTTGGTGATGGATGGTACGACACTTACATTGAAGTACCGATTTGAACCGGGGCACTTGCTTGATGGCGTCACGGCGACGGTGCCTTTGGCCTTATTGAATCAACTGGATGCTACACGTGCTGAATGGCTGGTGCCGGGTATGATTCGTGAAAAAATCACCGCACTGATTAAAGCGCTGCCTAAAACATTGCGACGCGTGTGCGTGCCAGTGCCAGAGTTTGTGACTGGCTTTTTAGAGCAACACCATACGCAAGGCACATTGTTGCCGACATTAGCTGACTATATTCAGCGTAAAACCTCGTTAAAGTTGTCAGCGTCAGATTTTGAAGTGACTGCGGTGGCAGATCACTTACACATGAACTTTAGTGTGGTGGATGAGAAAGGCCGCGAACTTGGTATGGGGCGTGACTGGCATGCGCTCAAAAAACAATTGGGTTCTGCCGCACAACTCACTTTCCGTGCAAACTCACCCAGCATTGAAAAAACCGGGTTAAAGCAATGGGATTTTGGGGATTTGCCGGAAACGCTGACATTTACCAGAGATGGTCACCAGTTGACCGGATACCCTGCATTGGAAGACCAGGAAGAGAGCGTTGCGGTCAAGCTGTTCGATACTGTTGCTGAGGCGAGCGTAAATCATCGTAAAGGTGTTTGCCGACTGATGCGCTTTGAGTTAAAAGAGCAAATGAAGCAGCTAGAAAAAAGCTTGCCCAATTTTAATCAATACGCCTTGTTGCTGCGTAATATCATTTCCCCCGACGAGTTACGGGAAGATATGCTTACCGCGATAGCAGACCGTGCGTTTATCGGTGAAGATGATTTACCTAGAACGAATGATGCTTTCATGAAGCTAAAACAACGTGCACGTGCGCGCTTACCGGCCGTGACGGAAGCTGTGACGCGACAAGCGCAAGCGATTGCCAATGAGTATCAAGCCTTGTTGCAACAACAAGCTAAAATGCCTGCAACGGTGAACCGCCTAAAACGCGACTGTGAGCAACAAATCGGTTTGCTGGTGTATCGCGGATGTTTTAGCCAAACACCATGGGAGTATTTGCAGCACGTGCCCCGTTATTTAAAAGCATTGCGCCTGCGCATAGAAAAGCAACCTAGCAATGCAGACCGGGATGGTAAACATGCCGCCAGTGTTGGGCTGATTTGGCAGCGTTGGCAAGACAAAATACAGGCACTGCATGCTGTCAATAAAGCGATTCCACCGGCATTGGCTGATTACCGCTGGTTGATTGAAGAGTTACGCGTGTCCTTATTTGCGCAAGAGTTAAGAACGCCATCTCCAGTGTCGACCAAGCGTTTAGATAAAGTGTGGTCGGAATTAGCGAGTTAGTGTGTATGCGGCCAGATAAATCACTGATTCATGAAAGCGCGGCAGACCTGTTTTTGGCCAAACCACGCCGTGAGCGTCCCATACAAATTAGTATGAGTCGCAATACGCTGGTGGCTGTACTGGCTTCGCTGCTGCTACATGCTATTTTGTTTTTCTGGGTGATTCCTAAGCCGGAGATGCACCCGATTCCGGAATCTACGACGATAGAAGTCAACTTGGCACCTTTGCCGCAAACCGCACCTGTGATAGCAGAGCCGACGCCCTTGCCCGAGACGCAGCCTGAGCCAGTTAAGCCACCCACACCTAAGGTGATTGCGAAAAAACCTGCTGCGAAGCCAAGTAAACCTAAACCACAAGATTTTTCTGTGCCCGAAGTATTAACGCGCCCAACGCCTAGCCCATTGCCGATGCCAGCACCTAGCAATAAGCCTCCCGCACCCAACGAAGCCCCAGTGGATATGATGGCGATGGTCAATCAGCGGCGTGCGCAACGCCAGTCTGCCGAATCTTATGCGGCACAACAGAATGCTGAGGCGGCGGCAAGAGAGCGGGGCCCGAGTGAAGATGAAAAACGCGATCAACGTATCATGCAAAATCTTAAAGTAGGCACCAATGGTATATTTGAAGTGAAGCGTATGGATAGCAACAGTGCCAGCTTTAGCTTTAAAGGTTGGACCGATAACTACAACAACGCCAAAATGCAGTTCTTTCAGGTGGAAGCACGCAGTGGGCAAGACATACGTTTGATCATGATTCGCCGCATGATTGATTTGATTCGTGAGCACTATCAGGGTGACTTTGAGTGGGAGTCACATCGCTTGGGCCGTTCTGTGATGAAATCGGCCAGAGTAGAAGATAGCGCGGAGTTGGAAGACTTTTTAATGCAAGAGTTTTTTGGGCCGCACTATAAAACGCAGTAACAACACGCAATAACTAGCAGTTGTGATAACACAAAGCTGCTAACCTGAGGATGGCATTTAATTACACTTGCATTAACGCTTTTCTAATCTCCAACTCATCCAAGCCCTTGCCAATAAGCACGATACGGCTAATGGGCTCGTCCTCATCCCAACCTTCCAGCAAGGTAGGTGGGTAGGGGGTAAAATGCACGGCATGAATGGCCAACGGCGCAGGCTGATCTTCGGCATGAATAATGCCTTTTAAGCGCAACAAATGCTCGCCATAGGTTTGGCATAACCACAAAATCCGTGGTTTTAAATCTTTCCAATTCAATGGTTTGGGCATGGTGACAGTAAAGCTGGTAATGTCGTCATCATGCGCAGCTTGTGGCAACATGCCACGTGGCTTGGCCGATTTAACTGGTGCCCGCAGCCAGCGCTGTGGTTCTGCTTGTTTGCCGGTGGGGTCGAACAAGCCAACGTCAATAATAAAATCAGGGTCAATAGCGCCATGCAAAATCTTATGCTGCGTTGCGCCTGGATTTAATGCAATTAACTTTTCTTTGAGTGTGGCAATTTGTGCTGGGCTGGCCAAATCTGTTTTGGTGATGAGCAATACATCGGCCACGGCAGCCTGTTTGCGCGCTTCGGCATGCGTATCTATTTGCTCGGCACCATAAACAGCATCAATCGTTACCACGACAGCATCTAATCGATATACAGATTCAATCACCGGCTCATTCATTAAGTTGCCAAGAATGGGGCCAGGGTCTGCCATGCCTGTGGTTTCAATTACCAAGCGATTAAACTGGGGGATAGCTTCCATCGCACGTTTAAAAAACAAGTCGCGCATGGTGTCTGCTAATTCATTACTTAAAGTACAGCAGAGGCAGCCACTTTGTAATAACACAGTATTATCAGCCACATAGCTGCTCTCTACATTTTGGGCCAGAATATGATCCAAGCCAGCCTCGCCCAGTTCATTGATGATGACGGCGGTATCTTTCATGCCTTCATGATTGAGCAGTTTGTTCAGTAGTGTGGTTTTGCCTGAGCCTAAAAAACCAGTAAGTAAGGTGACGGGTATGCGTTTATCCATGGTGATATTTTAGCATAGTGATATTTTTTCGAGGTTAAGCACGTTAAGCAGCCTCTTGTGTTTCATACGTTGTTTGCCAGTTAGGGAATGGGTCCTCAAATGTTGCCCATTGCGCCATACCAAGGGCAATTTCGTCTTCCGTTAATAGGCAAGCATCAAACGCCATCGTGATGGCTTCTTGATGCATCTCGATGCCAATCACGACCAGTTCTTGTTGTCTGTCCCCATAAGGATCTTGCCAGCGTGCTTTGATGTTCAAAAATGCAGCTTCGTCTTCAGGCCAATAGGCGTTAGGTGTTGCTGCCCACCAAAAGCCGGCTGGCTCTACACGTTTAATAGCACCGGCTTGTGACCAGCTTGCACTGACATCTGGGCGGCTAGCAATCCAAAAATGCCCTTTGGAGCGAATGACGCCAGGCCATATTTGGTTAAGCCAGTGCCAAAGACGTACTGGGTGAAAGGGTTTACTGGTGCGATATACGAAACTTGAGATGCCGTACTCTTCAGATTCTGGCAAATGCTCACCGCGCAATTCACTTAACCAGCCTGGCGCATCGGCAGCTTCTTCAAAGCTAAAACGTTTAGTATTTATGACGCGCTCAAGCGGCACTTGGCCATGCTGACTACGTACGATATCAGCGCGTGGGTTGAGCGTTTTCAATATTGCTTGTAACCGATCAATTTCATTGTGTGACATCAAATCGGTTTTATTCAGCACCAATACATCACAAAACTCAATTTGCTCAATCAATAAATCTACCACGGTGCGCGCATCCTCTTCACCTAATGTTTCACCACGTGTCGCCAATAGGTCTTGAGAGGCGTAGTCTTTTAGAAAGTTATAGCCATCGACTACCGTGACCATCGTGTCTAATTCTGCAACATCAGACAGGCTGGTGCCATCGTCATCTCGAAAAGTAAACGTTTCAGCAATAGGGAGTGGTTCAGAAATGCCCGTGGATTCAATCAGTAAATAATCAAAACGTTGTTCGCGCGCGAGCCTTGTAATTTCAATCAGCAGGTCTTCGCGTAGTGTGCAACAAATACAGCCATTGCTCATTTCCACTAACTTTTCATCTGCACGCGATAAGTCAGCCCCGCCTTCACGCACTAGTTGTGCGTCAATATTCACTTCGGACATGTCGTTGACAATGACGGCAACACGTTTGCCCTCTCTGTTATTGAGGATATGGTTGAGCAGCGTGGTTTTGCCTGCGCCTAAAAAACCGGAAAGTACTGTGACTGGAAGTTTTTTCATGTGGTTAACCCAATTTAGCAACAATGTTGCATTTTATGGGTTAACCCTATTTTTTGCAACAATGTTGCTGAATTGAGAGGGTGGGATTATTTAAGAGATGCGCAGTCTGCGCAAACACCTTTGATGTTGATATCAATAGACGTGACTTGGTATTGCGCTAATAGTGGAACAGGGAAATGCGGTTCTAACTCATGTACACAAGTCACTTTTCCACAGACCTTGCAGTGTAAATGTGCGTGATGGTGATTATTTGATAACACTGCGCTAGTAGCTTTGGGTGCAGTTGCTGATGTGAATTTCTGTTGTGATAGCTGAAATTTCCAAGCGCGGTTTTCACCTGAAATTTTATGTACGAGATCGTGCTCGGTTAGCCAATCCAATACGCGGTAAATCGTGACGCGATCAAACTCTTTTTGCGTGGATAAGCGCTCTAAAATTTCAGGATGACTGAGTGCACTATCTGCATCTGCAATGGTGTTCAGTACTGCCAAACGTGCCTTGGTAGGCCTTAATCCGGCGATAATAATTCGTTCTTGAGCGCTCATGCTGATAATTATGAACTACAGGACAGCATAGAACAACCCGCTTTATGTCGCGCCCAATCCGGTCTTTTTTCTTCAAAGCGTTCCATACCGGCTTGCTCGGTATATGGGTTACGCAATACTTGATGTAGTGTTTCTAGCAAGCTGGTGTCATCGTTTTCAGCTAAATCAATGGCTTGTTGTGCTAGGTAATTACGTAATACATAACGCGGATTGTGTGTTTGCATTTGCGCTAGCCTTGCTTCCGCAGATTGCGATGCAGTTTGGATGCGTTGGCAGTAGAGTGACAGCCACTCTGTGAAATCTGCACTAAAGTTGCTGTAACCTTGTTCGGTATAGAACGCAATGTTGAGTGTTTCTAATTGTGGCGCGACAATGTCCACTTTCGCTAAATGCGTGAAGAACAAAGTCATGTCCACCTCTGCGCGCATCATCAGCTCAAAGCAGCGGTTGACCATTTCACCATCGCCATCTTG
>Ga0066478_1000156_pt1 | contig 25950 bp, 26 predicted proteins | sample LakWasM116_HOW13_2_FD_59559 | JGI IMG/M metagenome (GOLD analysis project Ga0066478, IMG submission 59559) | Freshwater sediment methanotrophic microbial communities from Lake Washington under simulated oxygen tension - Sediment Metagenome 116_HOW13 | ecosystem: Environmental > Aquatic >... | reverse complement strand
TCAACCGTGTTTCACTGGGTATTCAAAGTTTTGATGATCGCTACCTGAAGGCGCTGGGGCGCATTCACGACACGGCACAAGCACAAGCGGCCGCTGCTCTGGCCATAGAAACGTTTGAGCGTGTAAACCTAGATGTGATGTACGCCTTGCCAGAACAAACACTGGAAGACGCATTGAGTGATGCAAAAATGGCCTGCGCACTCAACCCGGCACACCTATCGTTTTATCACTTAACCTTAGAGCCCAATACCCCGTTCCACCGCACCCCACCTAGCCTGCCGGACGATGACACCAGCGCCACTATGCAAGAAGAGATTGAGCAGTATTTGGCGCAACAGGGGTATGTTAACTACGAGACCTCTGCTTTTTCTAAGCCTGGCATGCAGTGCAAACACAACCTAAACTATTGGACATTTGGTGATTATTTAGGCATTGGCGCAGGCGCACATTCCAAGCTGAGTTTTCATGACAAACTGATTCGCCAAGCGCGCCACAAACACCCCAAACGCTATATGGAATTTGTGCCACAGGGCAAAGCGGTTGACCAAGAATGGGTGATTGAACAAGAGGCACTGGGGTTTGAGTTTATGATGAACACGCTGAGGCTACATGATGGATTTGCCACAGACTTATTTCAACAACGCACCGGCTTACCACTGATCAGCATTGAAAAATCACTCGCCGATGCTATTCAGCAAGGGCTAGTCACGCATCAATCATCACGCATAGCACCTACGCTAAAAGGGCGCCGCTTTCTCAATAATTTACTGGAAATTTTTCTGGACGATTAGCCGGATAGCTAAGCATTAGTAAGCTAAGTATTGGCACTAAGCAGCCGCGGATCTATCTTCTTCATGTGTGTGCTGATGATATGGCGTGAGCATGGACACTGCTGCATTCTGTACTTCTGCTGCCGCAGTTTCCGATAGCGCATCTGAGTCAGCATCTTCCAAAGTTGTCGTGATGGTATTCAAAAGCGTAATCTGCCGACGCATATAACGCTTTTGTAAACGCCAGAGCCCAAGCCCCATGAGTAACAACAGCGTGAGATACAAGCCATTTCGCCATTGAGGATGATGCAATTGTTGCATCCAGCTAGGGGTTTCTACCATCCAATAGGTCTTGGCCGTCACTACCCATGATGACACCGTTGATTGTGTTTGTTGCCACATATGCACCCACTGCGAAGAAGTCCCCGGCGCAGGCAATGTCGGCTTAATCAAAACAGATTTAGCCTGTGCTTGTGGATGGTGTGGAATGGTTTTGCTTGGCTTGGGTGCAGATGGAATAATTTTTTTGAGTTGGTCGCTTAACTTCAGCTGATAACTTAATTTAAGCTGACTTTGTGCATGCGTGATTTCTTCCATCTTTTTGATACGGTGCGTCATCGCACGCACTTCTTTCTCATCCGGAATCGCAATCACTTGCACGCGTTTAAATGGCGTATCTGGCAATAGCGTGACCCCCAACGCCTTAGTTAAACGAATGGTCTTCTGGATAAATCGCTGCTCTAGAATCGGGCTATCCGGATAAAACGTCTTGGCCAATTGCGCTAAAGTCTCATGTGGCATCATCGGCCAAAGCAATTGGCCGTCTTCTGTCTGCGCAGGTATATTTTCAGGTACTTCGGGGGGAGACCTTGACTCCGCTGCGCTAGTGCTGAGTGCTGATTCTGCTAGCGTATCGAGTTTGGTTTCAATGGGTAAATCTGCAGATTGCGCTAAGGCAAAAGGGCAAAGTAGGCACAACACTACACAAAGTAATGCCCAGTTTCCCTTTAAACTCAAGCCTATCTTTTTTATTTGAGTGCTGCCCTTGCTTGCTGTATGGCACTGCGGACCTGTGCGGGTGCAGTGCCCCCCACATGATGACGGCTTGCCACCGAACCTTCTAATGTTAAAACAGAATATACATCTTCTGTAATCATTTTGCTAAATTGTTGTAACTCCGTCAGCGCCATATCGGCCAAATCTTGCTGCGTATTCACCCCATGCTTTACTGCCAGCGCCACGACTTCATGCGCATCTCTAAATGGCATGCCTTTTTTCACTAGATAATCCGCTAAATCAGTGGCTGTAGCAAAGCCTTCTAGCGCGGCTTGTCGCATATTGTCTGCATTGACACGAATACCGCGCATCATATCTGCATAAATCTGCAGCGTGACGACAATGGTATCGGCTGTATCAAATAGCGGCTCTTTGTCTTCTTGGTTGTCTTTATTGTAGGCCAATGGCTGGCCTTTCATCAGCGTGAGCAAGCCCATCAAGTGTCCAAATACACGGCCAGTTTTACCGCGCACTAACTCCGGCACATCAGGGTTTTTCTTTTGCGGCATGATAGATGAACCTGTGCAAAAACGGTCTGCGATATCAATGAAGGCAAAACGTGGTGAGCTCCATAACACCAACTCTTCTGAAAAACGTGACAAATGCATCATCAGCACAGAAGCTGCAGCACTAAATTCAATGGCAAAATCACGGTCAGACACTGCGTCTAATGAATTGGCACACACGCCATCAAAACCAAGTGAAGCAGCCACCATGTCACGATCAATAGGGTAACTGGTACCAGCCAATGCCGCAGCGCCCAACGGTAAGCGATTAACGCGTTTACGCGCATCGGCAAAACGTTCAGCGTCGCGTTTGAGCATTTCAAAATACGCCATAAGGTGATGACCAAACGTCACCGGCTGCGCCACTTGCAAATGCGTAAAGCCGGGCATGATGGTATCTGCGTGCTGTTCCGCTAGGTCTATGATGGATAATTGCAGCGCTTTGATGCCACTCAGTACATCGTCTACAGTGGCACGTAACCACAAGCGCACATCTGTCGCCACCTGATCGTTTCTACTTCTGCCAGTATGTAAGCGCTTACCTGCATCGCCAATCTTATCGGTCAACCGTTTTTCAATATTCAGGTGCACATCTTCCAAATCCAACAGCCATTCAAAGCTACCCGCTTCGATTTCTTGCAGAATCTCACCCAAGCCTTGTTCAATAGCGGCCACATCTTGCAGACTGATAATCTGTTGTGCACCCAGCATACGCGCATGGGCAATAGAGCCTTGAATATCAACACGCGCTAACCGTTTATCAAAATCGACCGAGGCGGTATAGCGTTTCACCAGCTCCGCCACTGGCTCGTCAAAGCGGCCAGACCATGCTTCTGATTTATGGTTAAGTGATGAGGTTTTTTTGTCGTCTGATGCTTGCACTGCAATCCCTTTTACTTTGGTAGTCGTTCTTTTTCATTATCTACTGGCAATGATGTTCCGGCCTGCAGAGTTTTTATGAAAATTTTCTTTAATAATAATATACTTATCGCATCATTATAACTAACTATATGTCGTGCGCAAAAACAGCCGCCTTCCAAATTTACATAATTTTGGCATTCATTTACGTATCTTGCTGATTGTGAACCTGTTCGCAGTGCTGGCGGCGCTTTTGCTAAGCCATCCGTTATCGCAGTTCTTTAATGTGTTTACAGAGCTCTCTACGGCGGTTCAACCCATCTTAATCATTAGCTTATTGTGTTTGTACGGCCTATATCCATGGCTCAATAAACTAGATTATCGCGCTAGTGTGCCCGTCATCATATTGCTAGAAATTGGCATCACCTATTTGGCTTTTTCTTTAGTCAGCCCGTATTTTTCGCCGGAGCTCATTCCAGACATTCCACGTGCATGCCTGCTCACCACCATCGTGACAGCCATTGTGTTGTATTACTTTAACTTGCAACAGCGCGCCTACTCGCCCGCCATTGCCGAAGCACGTTTGCAAGCACTCCAAGCGCGTATTCGCCCGCACTTTTTATTTAACAGTATCAATGCCGTACTTTCACTCATCAGAAGCCAACCCAAACGTGCTGAAACCGCGCTGGAAGACATGGCAGATTTGTTCCGCGTATTGATGGCGGATAACCGCGATTTAGTGCCGCTCGCACAAGAGATTGCGCTGAGCCGCCAATACTTAGCATTGGAAAAATTACGCTTGGAAGATCGTCTAAACGTGAATTGGCAAATAGAGCACATGCCGCCCGACGCAATGATCCCTCCACTGATCTTGCAGCCTTTGTTAGAAAATGCGGTGTACCATGGCATAGAGCCGTTGGCAGACGGCGGCGAAATCACTATTCAGATTGTGTGTAAACATAAAGAAGTGCTGATGAGCATCAGCAACCCTTTTAATCCCGATAAACATCACCATACGGGTAACAAAATGGCGCTCAAAAATATTAAAGAACGGCTCCTGTTACACTTTGATTTAGAAGCATCGCTCAAAACAGACATTGCCGGACAATACTATACCGTGCATATTCGCGTGCCACATCAATAAACCATGACCACCCTCCGTATCATCATTGCCGACGACGAAACACCTGCGCGCAACCGTCTGCGTGATTTGCTTGGCGACATCGCCAATGTCAGCGTTGTGGCTGAAGCGCAAAATGGAAAAGAGGCCATAGAACTTGCGGCTGAGCATAGCCCAGACCTTGTATTGTTAGACATACGTATGCCCGTGATGGATGGCATTGAAGCAGCGCATCATCTGCAATTGCTAGCCCAAGTCCCCAAGTTGATTTTCACTACCGCCTATGATGCTTATGCGATTAAAGCGTTTGAGTTGAACGCCATTGATTATCTGCTGAAGCCCATCCGCCAAGAACGCTTAGAAACCGCACTGAATAAAGTTCGCGCATTACAACCAGCACAGCTGGCATCGCTCAAGCCATTACAGCCTACACGCTCACATTTGAGTATTCATGAGCGCGGACGTGTACTACTGGTGCCGATTCACGAGATTATTTATTTCCGCGCAGAGCAAAAATACGTCACCGTGCGCACTGCCGCACGCGAATATTTGGTAGAGGAATCGTTAACACAACTAGAAGTGGAGTTTGGTGAACTGCTATTGCGTTTGCACCGTAACTGCTTGGTGGCCAAGCCGTTTATTGCAGGGTTTGAAAAGCGCACCATCGTCAACGATGATGCGCAAATGGAACAACAATGGGTGGCCATTTTAAAAGGCGTGCCGGAAACAGTAGCCGTGAGCCGGCGTCAGCAACACCTTATCAAAACAATCTAGCAACGCCACGCTTCAATATTTGTTTTTTCTTTCGCTCATGTCCGCAATGACTTTGGCGGCCCAATCTCTACCGCCCAGACCAAAAGCAATCGCCAGCGCTAAGAACACAGCACCAAATACAATCACAAACAATGAGTAAATGAGCTGCATGCCAATACCCAACTGCTCTAGCGCCACAAACACCGCCAAAATTTGAATGCCATACTCGGTAGAAGTGCTCACCGCCAGAGCCTCAGGAAATTTAATGCTATGCAACCAGGCAAACACAATACGATTCATAAAGCGCGCTAGTAAAGTACCAAACACCAGTATCAGAATCGCCACAATAATATGCGGCAGATACACCGCTAACTGTTGTAACAAACCAGCTACTGCGCTCAATTCCAGCGCATTTGCACCTGTAATCACAAACAGTAGAATGACTAACCAGTAGACGACTTGGCTAATGATGCCGCTCAAGGTTACGTGCATATTGCCACTATTCATAAAGGCTTCTAAGCCAGATTTACGCGCAAATTGATCAAACTGCATCAACTCTAGCAAACGTTTTACGCCGCTTCTTACAAGCTTGGCAATAATCCAGCCAAAAAATAGAATCACCAATACCGCTAATAAACGTGGCACAAAATTTACCAGTTGTAGCCAAAATTGATTGAGAGATGCGAGAAAAATATCGACCTGATATTGCATAGTAACCTCCTATAATTGGTAATACAACACTTCACTTTTCAGCACTAGGACACTGGATAATAACTTAGAAATAAGCTTAACTCCAAATGCAAAGTCATATCCAAATGTTGGTTCATAAGCGCATGTGCTAAAATTTAAGCTATGAAAAATGCACCGCAAAAACTCATCATCGCCTCGCGTGAAAGCGCACTTGCCATGTGGCAAGCCAAACATATTCAAGCCAAGTTGCAAGCATTGTACCCACAATGCGATGTGCAGATATTGGGCATGACCACCACAGGGGATCAGATTTTAGATTCACCTCTAGCACGGATTGGTGGTAAGGGTTTGTTTGTGAAAGAGTTAGAAACTGCGCTTGAAAATGGCAGTGCCGATTTAGCGGTACATAGCATGAAGGATGTGCCGATGAACTTGCCAGAGGGCTTTGCTTTAGTAGCCACCGGCGAACGCGAAGATCCACGCGATGCCTTTGTATCTAACCAGTTTGATTCACTCGCCGCATTGCCCCATGGCAGCATAGTTGGTACTTCTAGCTTACGTCGTCAAAGCCAGATTCAAGCGCGCTTCCCGCATCTCAAAATAGAGTCACTGCGTGGCAACGTGCAAACGCGCTTACGCAAATTAGACGAAGGCCAATACGCAGCCATTATCCTAGCCGCCGCCGGACTGATTCGATTAGGGTTAGGCGATAGGATTCGCGGTTTTATTGCGCCAGAAGACAGTATTCCAGCGGTTGGGCAAGGCGCGTTAGGTATCGAAATTAACGCGCACAGAACCGATTTGATTGAAATTCTGGCGCCACTCAATCATTTAGATACGCAATTATGTGTAGAGGCAGAGCGTGGCTTTAGCCGTGCATTAGCTGGCAGTTGCACGGTGCCTTTAGGTGCGTATGCTACGCGGGTCGGCGAGCAGATCCATATGACGGGGTTTGTGGCCAGCGTGGATGGCCAACAAATGTTGCGTCAGCAAATTACCGGCAACCTGACGGATGCTGAGGCTGTAGGTAAAGCCTTGGCGGATAAATTGGTCAGTCTGGGCGCAAATAAAATATTATCAGCGCTAGATCACATCAAATAACATGTCGGAACCAACGCTCGCAGGCATCGGCATAGCCATCACACGACCGAGCGATCAAGCCAAAAAACTCACACAATTGATTAAAGCTGCGGGTGGTCACGTCACTCCATTTCCGCTGATTGAAATTGCCCCTCTTGATAATTACAGCGACTTTGAACACGTGATTGCCGATATTGCTGCATACGATTTGATCATATTTATCAGCAGTAACGCAGTACAGAATGGCATGCCACGCCTACTAACACAAACACTGCCCAGCCATTTGAAATTTGCTGCCATAGGTCCGGTCACGGCCAAAGAGCTACAGGAATTTGGCATTCAAGAAGTGTTAATCCCAAAGAGCAGGTTTGATAGTGAGTCTTTACTCTCTCTGCCAGAAATGCATGATATGCAGGGCAAAAAAGTGATGATAGTCCGCGGAATTGGGGGACGTGAAGTGCTGGCAGATACATTGAAATCACGTGGCGCGTCCGTCACGTTTGCGGAATGTTATCAACGGATTAACCCTCAACGTAATGTGGATGTGTTGACCCAAGCTTGGTTAAATCAACAACTACACGCAATAGTGGTCACCAGCTCCGAGGCCATGCGTCATTTGCTGGATTTAGCGCGGGATACTACTTGGTTAAAACATATAACGATCTGTGTGAATCATGAAAGGATTGCCGAGCAACCATTAGCCATGGGGTTGCATGTGTCGATTGCAGATGCGCCTGGTGATGACGCCATGCTCAATCTGTTACTTAGCGCATTCCATTAACTCGCGCTTGTTTACTTAGGCGCAAACGTAAACGCATCACTGAAAAATTCGTCTGCTTTCAATCCTTGTTCTACAAAGGTTTTATGCGCAATGTCTACCATGCCAGGGGCGCCACATACATAAGCTTGGTGTGCACTTAAATCCGCATAGTCCGCCAATACGGCTTCATGGACCAGCCCCCTTCTACCTTGCCAATCTGTGTCTACCGGCTCTTCTGATAGCACTGGAATATATTTAAGATGAGGCAAAAACGCTGCCCAACGCCGACAGAGATCATCCATGTACAAATCTTGTTGTGTGCGTCCGCCACGGTATAGCACTACTTCACGTTGCATACCCAAATGTATCATGTGCTCAATAATGCCTTTGATCGGCGCAAAGCCTGTACCGCCAGCCACAAACACTAGCGGCTTATTGGATTCTTCGCGCAAATAGAAGGTGCCTAGGGGCGCTTCAATGCGCAAAATGGCTTTTTCTGGCATTTCTTCAAACACGTATTGTGTAAATTGGCCGCCTGCGATTAGACGCAAATGCAGCTCAATCACCGCGTCATCATGTGGGGCATTGGCGATAGAAAACGCTCTGCGCTTGCCATCCTTAAGAATAAATTCCAGATACTGCCCGGCCACAAACTGTAAACGCTCGGTCGCCGGCAATTGTAAAAACAACACCATCACATCACCAGAGAGTTGTTCTTTTTTCTGCACACGCACAGGCAATATTCTAGGTTTAATGCCATTGATACCGCTCAGTTCACGACACTCAATCACTAAGTCTTCCAATGGTCGCGCACAGCAAAACAGCGCTTGACCCGCCGCCAATTCAGCATCGGTCATGGCGCTGCCTTGATAATCATCATGCATCAGCTTGCCGGAGATCAACTTACCTTTACAGGCACCACACGCACCATTCCTGCACCCGTATGGCAAGTTAATACCCGCTTCAATCGCGGCTTCTAATACGGTTTGACTAGGGCGTACTGGGAATTGGTGACCACTGTTTTGGATGGTCACGGTAGGATGATTTACTAAGCTCATTATTTCTTTTCCAGATCTTCTCTAATATGCGTGAACTCGCCTTCGATCACATCATCATTGGCGGATTGCTGATAGCGAGGCTTACGATAAGCTTTTCCACTAACCTCTTCTTGTACTGGCGGCTTATTTTGCTCAATGGGAATCAACAATAATACTACTGCAATGACATCGCTGATCACACCAGGTATTAGCAATAACACACCTGCCACCATATTGCGGGCTGTGCCCAACAAGGCTTTGACAGGGTTGCCGCCAGCCAAGCTCTGCATCATTTTTGGCGCCATCAGTACTTTTTCACCGCGAATCAGTTGTAAGCCCAGATAGCCGATGACGACTAAGTACAATAATAACCACCAACCGTATTGGTCAGCGAGCTTGATCAACAGCACTATTTCTGCAATTGGAAAAGCAAGTAAAATAAGCGTAATAAATAAACGCATGATTAACCCTTTAATTGGAGACCGCTTTCGCACACCATGGATAATGCCGAAATTATAATCGTGTTGACCCATGTGCCAGATGAAACGTGCGCAAATAAAATTGCGGAGATGCTCATTCAACATCAACTGGCAGCGTGTGTTAACATTCAAAGCCCTTGCCAATCGGTATATGCATGGAACAACGTGGTTGAACACACCACCGAATGGCCTGTGACCATTAAAACAATTCGTCAAAAATATGCAGAAGTTGAGTCTTGTATTTTAAAACATCACCCGTACGAACTTCCTGACATTCTGTGTCTCAATGTAGATGGTGGTTTACCTGCTTATTTACAATGGGTAAATGCACAAATCCCGCACTAGGAGCACCATGCTAAGAGTATTGATTACCCTGATAAGTTTTTGGACGATTACCCTGCTTTCGCCCATGAGTGTTGCTGGCAATACCAGCAGCGCGATCAAAAACCTATTTACGGAAGAAACCAGCGAAGACGATTTTTTATCTCCAGACATTGCATTCCAAGTAACTATTGCGCCTACAGATGCACAAACGCTACAGGCAAACTTTAAAGTAGAGCCCGGCTATTATTTATACAAACAACGCATTAAATTGAATGTGGAATCACCAGAAACCGCACTGATTACTGCAATGGATTTACCGGCTGGTGAAATTAAAGACGACCCAAACTTTGGTAAACAGGAAGTCTATCACCATGACTTTTCAACCAAAGTAGGTGTTTCTAGCACCGAAAACTTAGCGGTTAAAGTCACCTATCAGGGCTGTAGTGAAAAGGGACTGTGTTATGCGCCACAAACCAAGACTTTCACCTTTGGTGTGGTGAATGATGCGTCTGCTGCCACACCAAATCCAATCGGAGCTGAGCCTATTGTAGAAAGTGGCGATGACAGCCAAGCCTCCAATCTACTTAAAAGCGGCCACTGGTGGTTGATTATATTAGGGTTCTTTGGTGCAGGTCTCTTGCTTGCCTTTACCCCCTGCGTATTCCCCATGATTCCGATTTTATCCAGCATGATCATTGGCAAGAACGCACATGTTTCACGCCTGCATGCCTTTAATCTTTCACTCGCTTACACCTTGGGGATGTGCCTCACTTACACTTTATTGGGCATTGCGGCTGGCTTATCTGGCCAACTATTGAGCAATGCGCTACAAACCCCATGGGCATTGAGCTTTGGCGCCATTGTCTTTGTGTTACTTGCACTATCGATGTTTGGCTTTTATGAGCTGAAATTGCCTAGCCACTTAGAAAACAGTATTTTTAATCTAAGTAATCGTATTAAAGGTGGTCAATTTTTTGGCGATTTTTTAATGGGCGTATTATCTGCGCTCATTATCAGCCCCTGTGTCGCTGCGCCATTGGCTGGCGCACTACTTTATATTAGCAAGACCCATGATGTGGTGCTAGGCGGTGTCGCCTTATTCTCACTGTCACTCGGCATGGGCTTCCCTCTATTGCTGATTGGCGCATCTGCCGGTACATTGCTTCCGCGTGTGGGCGCGTGGATGAATGCTGTGCGTCAATTATTTGGCGTATTGATGTTAGGCGTGGCTGTATGGTTGATTGGCCCGATTATCCCGATGAATCTACAATTGGCACTGTGGGCAGCTTTGTTGATTGTCCCCGCCATCTATATGCATGCACTGGACAACTTGCCAGGCGATGCCAAGCCCATCCTCAAATTGTGGAAAGGCGTGGCAATCATGTTGCTCATTACTGGCATTGCTTTGCTCATTGGCGCGCTGTCTGGTGCTAAATCGCCCTTACAACCATTAAGTGGCGTGCTTGCCAACACCAATGCATCATCCGCACAGCACGCATTAAACTTCAAGCGCGTACGCTCCGTGGCAGAGCTTGACCAAGCGATTCAAGCAGCCAAAGGTCAATATGTCATGTTTGATTTTTACGCAGACTGGTGTGTTTCCTGCAAAGAATACGAACAGTTTGTGTTTACAGACCCGCGTGTACAAGCCAAACTAAAACAAGCCGTATTACTACAAGCAGATGTAACCGCCAACAATGCAGACGACGCTGCCCTATTAAAACGCTTTGCATTATTTGGCCCACCAGGTATTTTGTTTTTTAATCAAGATGGCAAAAAAAACCCTGCCCAAGTCGTTGGCTATAAAAATGCCGATGAATTTTTAGCCATTCTCAATACGGTACAACCCTAAATGTTTACAAAGCTCAAAACACACCTTATCTACCTGATACTCATTGCAAGTTTAGGGTTTGCGATATTTCACTTTTTTTTAAACAAGCAAGAAGTAAAAAACGGCCAACAGCAATCGACAGCCCCATTATTTGCGGCCAGCTTTCCCAATGAGCATGGTGAAAACAAGCCGCTTAACGCTTATCAAGGCAAGATTATAGTACTTAACTTTTGGGCAACTTGGTGTGAGCCATGCCGTGAAGAAATGCCAGAGCTCTCCGCATTACACGAGGCCTATGCCAATAAAAATGTGGTGGTATTGGGCATTGCGATTGATGACGTGAACGCGATTAACGAGTTTACCAAGCAGACTCAAGTGAAATACCCATTGTTTGCAGCCGACATGGCGGGCATGGAGTTGGCCTCCAACTTAGGCAATAATAAAGGGGTACTGCCATATACCGTGATAATTAAGGCGGATGGTACCGTCCACAAAACCTATTTTGGGCGTATTTCGAAAGATTTATTAGAAAAATCGCTGCTGCCGCTTCTGTAATGCTTTAGCCAAAACAATCAATAAGTTAACTATTTTTTAATGCCTATCTTCGCTCAAATGCTGTGATTTAGCTGGACAAAGAATCATAACTTCGGCAAACTTGCTGCTATGCAAAACTGTCTACATTGTTGTTTGAGCGTATCAAATGTCGGCTAAATCCATTTTAGTCATTCATGGGCCTAACCTCAATATGTTAGGTACGCGTGAACCTGCGCATTATGGCACGCTGACCTTATTGGATATCAACACGGCTTTAACACAGATGGCCAAACAAGATGGTCATATGCTGGAAGCGTTTCAAAGCAACGCCGAAGCTGAGATTGTGACAAAGATTCAATCCTTAATGGTGAATCGTGTGGATGCCCTGATTATTAATCCAGCCGCATTCACGCACACTTCTGTTGCCATACGAGATGCTATTTCAGCAGTGAACATTCCCTTTATTGAGGTACATCTCTCTAACGTATATGCACGAGAACAATTTAGACATCACTCGTTTTTTAGCGACATTGCTATTGGCGTTATCAGCGGGTTAGGCGCCGAAGGTTACTTTGCTGCCTACCGTTACATCACAAAACCATAACATTATTATAATTATATTCAGTTAATACCGAGGTCTATATGGATTTACGCAAACTCAAAAAACTCATTGATCTAGTCGAGGAATCTGGCATCTCTGAGCTGGAACTCACAGAAGGCGAAGAGAAGGTACGCATTAGCCGAGCGTTGATGCATAGTGCTGCACCTGTGACGCACTATGTCTCCGCGCCCCAACAACAAGCTGCTGCTGCGCCAGCTGCAAGTGCCCCAGTTGTACCAGTGCCAGTAGTCGAAGAAGGTCAAGTTGTAAAATCTCCAATGGTCGGTACGTTCTACCGCGCCTCTTCTCCAGATGCCAAGTCTTTTGTGGATATCGGCTCCAGTGTTTCTTCTGGCGAAACGTTGTGCATCATTGAAGCAATGAAGCTACTCAACGAGATTGAAAGCGAATACTCAGGTGTTGTGAAGAAAATCTTTGTTGAAAACGGCCAACCTGTTGAATACGGTGAACCTTTATTCTTGATTGGTTAATGACTTATGTTTGAAAAAATCCTTATTGCCAACCGCGGCGAGATTGCGCTACGTGTGCAACGTGCGTGCCGTGAATTGGGCATCCGTACTGTCGCCGTGCATTCTGAAGCAGACCGCGAAGCCAAATATGTCAAATTGGCGGATGAATCCGTATGTATTGGGCCAGCGCCTTCTAGTCAAAGCTACTTAAATATTCCCGCTGTGATTAGCGCAGCTGAAGTGACAGATGCGCAAGCCATTCATCCCGGCTACGGCTTTTTATCTGAAAATGCCGACTTTGCCGAGCGCGTAGAACAAAGCGGTTTTGTGTTTATTGGCCCACGTGCTGAGACGATTCGCCTGATGGGCGACAAAGTGTCGGCCAAAGATGCGATGCGTAAAGCGGGCGTACCTTGCGTACCAGGTTCAGAGGGCGCACTACCCGATGACCCTGTCGAGATCATTAAAACCGCCAAAAGAGTTGGCTACCCTGTCATTATTAAAGCGGCGGGCGGTGGTGGTGGTCGCGGCATGCGTGTAGTGCATACCGAGGCAGCCTTGATTAACGCGGTTTCCATGACCAAAGCAGAAGCGCAAGCGGCGTTTGGCAACCCCATGGTGTACATGGAGAAGTTTCTAGAGAATCCACGTCATATTGAGATTCAAATTTTGGCAGACCAACATGGTAACGCCGTATTTTTAGGTGACCGTGATTGCTCGATGCAGCGTCGCCATCAAAAAATTATTGAAGAAGCGCCCTCACCTTTATTAAACCCTAAGTTGCGCGACAAGATTGGCGAACGCTGTGCCGAAGCTTGCCGCAAAATTAAATACCGTGGCGCTGGTACATTTGAATTCTTGTATGAGAATGGTGAGTTCTACTTTATTGAGATGAACACCCGCTTGCAGGTAGAGCATACGGTGACCGAAATGATTACCGGCATTGATTTGGTACAACAGCAAATTTTTGTAGCCGCCGGTGAGAAACTGCAATTCCGTCAAAAAGATGTGCAGTTGCGCGGTCATGCTATTGAGTGCCGTATTAATGCAGAAGACCCTTACAACTTTGTACCATCTCCTGGCACCATCAGCCGATTCCATATGCCGGGCGGACCAGGCGTACGTATCGACACACATGCGTATGGTGGTTATATCGTCCCCCCACATTACGACTCTATGATAGGCAAGTTGATTACTTATGGGGATACCCGTGAGCAAGCCATTGCGCGTATGCGCATTGCTTTATCGGAAATGTATGTGGAAGGCATTAAAACCAACATTTCATTGCATGCTGATTTGATGGCGGATGCAGCGTTCCACCTTGGTGGTACCAGCATCCATTATCTAGAGCAAAAACTGGGCATCCACAGTAAGTAAATCTTGAGTTGGCTATTACTTAAAATTCAGGCGAACGACACCAATGCCGACGCGATTAGCGATGCATTGATGGAGTTAGGAGCGCTTTCAGCAAGCATTGAAGATGCCAATGCTGAAACGCAAGCCGAGCAAGCGATATTTGGTGAACCGGGAGATCCGCCTCCCGGTATTTGGCATCAAAACGTGGTCACCGCTATGCTGGAAGCTGATGCCGATGTGATGCAGTTACTGACATCACTGGAGCAAGAAACACAAATATCTGGCTTTAGCTACAGCACCGAAACCATTGAAGAGCAAGATTGGGTGCGCTTGACCCAAGCGCAATTCGAGCCGATTCAGATCACACCCAAATTGTGGATTGTCCCCACTTGGCACGAAGCACCGACACCGGATGCGATTAATATTATCCTAGACCCTGGTTTGGCTTTTGGTACTGGCAGCCACCCCACCACACACTTATGCCTGGCTTGGTTAACGCAACAGCCTGCATTGCAACGCGTACTAGATTACGGCTGCGGTTCTGGTATTTTGGCCATTGCTGCCAAAAAACTAGGCGCTAGCGAAGTGACTGGCGTAGACATTGACCCGCAGGCAGTGATTGCCAGCAAATACAATGCGGAAAACAATCAGGTCGACATTGCGTTTTATGATTCAAATGCGTATTTGCATCATGAATATGACACGGTAGTAGCCAATATCTTATCCAGTGCACTCATGGTGTTGGCACCCGTCATTGCTAAATCTTGTAAGTCCGGCGGCAGAATGGCGTTGTCTGGTATTCTTGAAACCCAGAAAGAAGCACTCACAGCGCAGTATAGTGAGTGGTTTGATGTCGACACCCCCGTTGTAAAAGATGGCTGGGTATTACTCACTGGAACCAAAAGATAACATGCCACTCATTACATCTTGCCCTGAATGTAATACGCAATTTGTTGTTAAAAAAGAACAGCTTAAAGCTTACGATGGGCAAGTGCGCTGCGGCACATGCCAGCATGTGTTCAATGCAAAAGAATATCTGGTTAAACAATCCCGCAGCAAGAAAGTAGCGCCTACCAAAGTAGAAGCAGTATTGAGCGATATTTCACTCAACCCCGATACGCAAACACTACCGACCGAACATATTGAAATGACTGCACCTGATGCGCTCCAGGCACAGTTCAATCAAGACGCGCCAACCGAACCTGCCACACAAGAAGATACGACTGCCGAAACTCAAGCCGCTACTGGCACCGCACATACCCCTAGCTTTTTGAATGACTTGGCGATTGATGAACCTGTTGCCAAGCCGCTACGCCGCGTACCGTTTAGCTGGCCGCTGTTTGGCTTGAGCTTATTTCTGCTCTTGGTATTGCTGGTACAAGGCATTTATTTTAAACGTACTGAAATTGCAGCGTATTATCCGCAAACCAAGCCGTGGCTCACACAAGCATGCCAATATGCAAAATGCACGATTGCCCTGCCAAACAATATCGATTTACTCACCATTGATGATTCGGACATGCAAGAACACCTCACTTATGCACAAGTGCTGGTGTTCTCTAGTACCTTGATTAACCATGCCGATTTTCCACAAGCCTACCCGAACATCGAGCTGACCTTGACCAATGTGGATGATGAGCCCGTGTTAAGGCGCACACTCAAGCCCGCTGATTATATTCATCAGGCGGCGAGCACTGATAGCGGCATTGCAGCAAAAGAAGAGGTGCGCATCAAGCTTCAGTTGAATACCAGCGACATTGCCGTAGCTGGCTATCGCGTTGCACTTCACTACCCCTAATCGATTTCCCACAATCTCTACACTATCCGCTACTGACTCTCATGATTTTCTTGAGATCAATTTGCGCATTACCCATACGTTAAATATTCAGCTGCGTTGTACACTGTATCCATAGTTTGAACCCAAAGTGAATTAACTAAGTGTGTTTTTCTAAGTGAGTTTTTAAGGAGAATGATGATGTGGACTACACCAGCAGCTACAGAAATGCGTTTTGGCTTTGAAGTGACCATGTACGTTTGCAACCGTTAATCTAATTAACGTGTTCGTAAAAAGAGGCGCTTATCAGCGCCTTTTTTATTGGTTGAATACAGACCTTGCCGGGCCGAAATTCACTCACCCACACGCTTTGACATCTACATTCTTTGATTGGCTAACTCAATCGCTTCGATTAGTTTTTCGATGGCAGACGTCCTGACAAAGCTTTTACGCCAAGCAATGGCAATCCGGCGAATCGGCGCTGGTTTAATAAATGGCACCACTTTTACCAATGGGTTTTGGTAACGCTCGACGGTAGCCGAAGCAGGCAATACGGTAATACCCAAATTGGAGGCCACCATATTGCGGATGGTTTCCAACGAGTTACCTTGCAGCACCTCACCCTTACGCGATAGTTCCGGACACGCTTGCGTCACTTGGTTACTAAAACAATGCCCACTGTTCAATAACAAGACCTTTTCATCGGAAAGCTCGGCCGGATCGATTTCTTTGCGTGTAGCCCAATGGTGGTCTGAAGGCACCACCACTTTAAACTCCTCATCATATAGGCTGTGCACTTGAATCCCGGGCACATCAAACGGCAACGCGATAATCGCAGCATCGATCACCCCGTTTCTTAATTGCGTCTCTAAATTAGCCGTGAGGTTTTCCTCTACTTCCAGTGGCATATCCGGCGTTGAAACACGCAAAATAGGAATAATCTCCGGTAACAAATAAGGCCCTACCGAATGAATCATGCCCAATTTGAACAGGCCATGTAAGGGGTTCGTCCCAAGCTTAGCCAATTCTTTTAAACGCGAGGCTTGCTCAAGTACCACATTCGCTTGCTCGATAATTTTTTCGCCAATTTCGGTTGGTGTTACTTCTGAACGGCTACGCTCGAAAATAGAGACCTTTAGCTCTTCTTCTAGCTTTTTAATGCCCAAACTTAGGGCGGGTTGCGTCACAAAACACTTTTCGGCCGCACGCCGAAAGTTACGTTCTTGCGCCACCGCGACTACAAACTTGAGCTCGATGAGTGTCATTGCTGGCTCACTGATGATTGAAGATGACTTATCATAAACTGATAAGTTTAATTTATCAACAATATCAAAACATACAATTATACAAATAAGCGCCTTCTTTTTAGAATGCTTCTCATGCGTTGCGACAACGACATATTTAAGGAGAAGAAAATGCAAACCATCTATCGAATCGGCAGCCAACAACTGAATCGTCAAGTGGTGATTGAACTGCTAGCTGGCTACGCACTAAGCCACTAACACCATTGAAATATTACTCATAGACGACTTAAAGGAAAACAACCAATGACAAACACTGTATTAACCACTTCTGCTGGCGCACCTGTTGCCGATGACAACAATAGTATTTCCGTAGGGGCACGCGGCCCATTGACGTTTGATAACCATTATTTATTTGAAAAATTAGCGCACTTTAACCGCGAGCGTATCCCAGAACGTGTGGTGCATGCGCGTGGTACTGCGGCTTACGGCACATTTACGGTCACTAAGAGCTTAAAAGATGTCACGATTGCTGACTTTCTTCAAGAGGTAGGTCAGCAAACAGAAGTGTTTTTGCGCTTTTCAACCGTAGGTGGCGGGCAGGATTCTAGCGACTACGCACGCGACCCACGTGGTTTTGCCGTGAAGTTTTATACCAAACAAGGCAATTGGGACATGGTGGGCAACAATACGCCGGTGTTCTTTTTAAATGACCCGATCAAGTTCCCGGACTTTATCCATAGCCAGAAGAAAGATGCGCGTACCAATACGCCCAACCCAGCCAATGCGTTTGAATTCTGGGCCAATCATCCGCAATCCTTACATCAAATGACGATTTTGATGTCGGACCGTGGCATTCCAGCTTCATACCGCCATGTGCATGGCTTTAGCAGCCATACCTTGAGTTTTTATAATGCCAAAGGTGAGCGTCATTGGGTGAAATGGCACTTTAAAAGCAATCAAGGCATTAAAACCTTGACCAATGAAGAAGCGGCCAAGATGCCTGCACATGGTGCGCAACAAGATTTGGTGAATGCCATTGACCGTGGCGAATTTCCAAGTTGGACGGTGCAAGTGCAAATCATGTCAGAAACACAAGCACGTAGCTTCCACATCAACCCGTTTGATTTAACCAAAGTGTGGCCTTACAAAGAGGTGCCGGTGGTAGAGATTGGTCAGTTGGAATTAAACAAAAACGTGCATAACTACTTTGCCGAAACCGAGCAAGTGGCATTTGCACCGAGCAACTTTGTGCCTGGCATTGCCGCATCACCGGACAAAATGTTGCAAGCACGCTTGTTAGCGTATCAGGATGCGCACCGTTATCGTATTGGTGCTAACTTCAACCAGATTCCGGTCAATGCAGGTAAATGCCCAGTCAATCATTATCAACGTGATGGCGCATTTGCGGGAATGGGTTGCCCAGTGGGACATAGTGTTGGCGATACAAACTACGCCAACGCTGCTGGCCATGTGAGTGCATCGAATTTCTATCCTAACGATAGAGTTGGCCAAGGTGCACCGGTACCGGCACCCCAAGTTGCACTGCCGCCGATGCCAGTATTGGAAGACGCATGGATTGGTTACCACGACCAAAGTCAGGAGGACTATTACTCACAAGCAGGTGCTTTGTTCCGCATTATGAACGATAGCCAACAACAGCAATTATTTAATAATATTGCCGGTGGTTTATCCCAAGCCAATGCAGATATTCAAGCACGGATGTTAGCGCAATTTGCCAAAGCAGACCCGGCATATGCAGAAGGTGTGAAACAAGCTCTCAGCAAAATTTAGTGAAGGTTTAGTTGTTGGCTCCTCCCTTTAGCCCGCTTTATGCGGGCTTTTTTTTCGTCTTTGTGTAATGATTCTTCATAGAGCGACATTAGTACAATGTCGTGCTTATGCCATATAACGTGAAAGGAATCGATAATGAAATCATGGATGTGTACCGTATGCGGCCTGATTTATGAAGAAGACAAAGGTTGGCCAGAAGATGGTATTGCCCCGGGCACTCGCTGGGAGGACGTGCCTGCGGATTGGGTATGCCCAGAGTGCGGTGTGAGTAAAGCAGAATTTGAAATGGTTGAATTCTAGAAATTGCAAGTGAGATGCAAGCGGTATTACACAAAGCGATGATTCCGTTATTGAGATTATGGCTGAATCCGTTAAAATGCTGCTCGCAGAATATTCTATTATTCGCAGATGCGTAATTTTTTAACTTTACATTAAGGATAAATGGACATGGTAGGTGCAGTGGGTATTTATACGTTGATTGGTATATTGGTAGTCATTGGCGCATTACTTTATGTATGCGTAAAAGTAGTCAAATAAGATTAAGGCTATCCAAAACAAAGGCGCGTCAGCGCCTTTTTTTATGCAGACAATTTTTTAGGCGCCATGTCTTGCGATTGTGCCTCCCACTTGTCTAGCCAGCTTTTGAAGTCTTTTTCCGGCATCGGTTTGCCCATAAAATAGCCTTGACCGTAATCACAGCCCATCTTGGCTAAAATATTCCACACTTCAATATTTTCAATACCCTCTGCCACCACTTTCAAATTGAGGTTGTGCCCTAAATCAACGGTAGAGCGCACAATAATCGTATCGTTATCATTTTTTTCCATGTTCATCACAAACGATTTATCAATTTTGAGCTCTTTTACCGGTAAGCGTTTTAAATAGCCAAGCGACGAGTACCCTGTACCAAAATCATCAATCGCAATTTTCAATCCCATGTTCGCTAGTCGATGCAACGTGGCTTCCGCCCGTACTGGGTCATCCATGATGCTACTTTCGGTGATTTCCAATGAGATCGCATTTTCCGCAATATTAAAGCGTTTAAAAATGGCTTCTACCTTGTCGGGAAAATCCGAGTCAATCAAATCGCGTGTAGAAATATTGACGGCAATGGTGAGTTCAATACCTTCTGTTTTCAGTTCTGTATGCACCCGGCAAGCCTCTTCCAACATCCACAGCGTAATGTCTTTAATCAAACCGGTCTGCTCTGCAAATGGGATAAACTGATCCGGAAAGATCAATCCTTTTTCCGGATGAATCCAACGTACCAGCGCCTCTGCCGCGTAGCCACGCTTGGTTTTAAGATTGACTTTAGGTTGCAAATACAAAGCTAACTGGCGCCCTTGAATCGCGGTTTTCAGTTCGCTGGCCAAGCTCAAGTTCTCTTGAATGCCTAAATCAAACGCAGCGTCATAGAGCACTACGCCAGAATGTTTGCTTTTGGAGACATGCAATGCAGTCTCTGCATTGTGCAGCAGTTGTTCATCACTATCGCCATGTTGCGGATACACTGCCAGCCCAATGCCTGCTGTCACATCAATTTTTTGCGCAGCCAGATCTATGGCTGTATCAAAGATTTTTTGCAATTTATGGGCTACCGCCAAGCCTTCTTCTAATCCAGCGGAGGCAAGCAACAAGCCATATTCGTCTGCGCCCAACCGCGCCACCATATCGTCGGTTCTGACCATGGCCTTTAAGCTTTGTGCCACGCGGTTAAGCAACTCATCGCCCAAATCGCGCCCCAAAATTTTATTGACCTCTTTAAAACGATCCAGATTCAACACGATGATGGTGAGCGGTAAACCACGTTGTTGGTGCGCTGCAATCTTTTCGCCCAGATGTTTAATGAATGCGACCCGATTTGGCAAGTTAGTCACATCATCCCAAAATGCTAGACGAGCGACTTTGGCTTCCCGCGTTGCAATCGCATCGCGCATGGAGTTAAAGGCTTTGCTTAAATCACCAATCTCATCATGGCGATCGGTCTGTATCGTCAGGTCGTAATTGCCTTGCTCTAATTGTTTGGCGGTTTCTGACAGTTTTGTAATGGGCGCTGCAATATAGTTAGACACATAAATAATGGCCACAGTAAACACGCCAAGCCCAAAAATGGTGAGGATAAGCAGGGTGTATTTAAGGGTTTGATAGTTGGAAATCTCAGCAGTAATAGAGCGCTGTAATACCGCCAATAGCATGTTGTCACTATCGTGATGCAAGGTCAGCGTTTTAGAATCAAACACGTCATCATTGATACGTACTTCATTGTTGGCTAAGTCTGGCTTTGCTTTATGTTCAAAATAATCAATCAGTGATAACTGGTCATCCCGACTCAAGGTAGACGCACTAGATAGCCATGCACCTTTTTCTGCGCGTTGCAAAAACGTGACTTGCAAGCTGCTTAATTTATTCAGTTTTTCAGCCAGCGCATCGTCTATCTCAAACCCAACCACCATCCAGCCAATAATAATCGGTGCTTTAATGGGCACCGCCACCAGCTGGTATGGCATATCATTAAAAATCTCAAAATCAATTTTTTTTGCCGAGGCCGAATGTGTGTCAATCAAATGATTTACCACCGGTTTGGCTTCTTGCTCAGTCAGGTTACCAGAGACGGTCATGCTGTCATTCTGCACGCCATAAAAGATGGCGATATCGGCATGAATGCGGCTTTGGAAATTATTTAAGGCGGAGAGTATTGTTTCTTGATCGTTTGAGGCAATGGCTTCGCGAAATCCATAATCTGCCGCCAAAATTTTGGCGCCATTCGTGATGTTTTCTGTATTGCTTTCTAATAGGTTTAAGAACACCTTTTCACCTACGTCTAACTCTTTACCCACCAATTTGCGTACATTTTTATCCACGCTGTACTGAATGGGTATCAATCCGGCCAGCTGAATGCCTAAAATCAGCGTCAAGAAAATGACGATAATTTGCTGTTTTAGGCTGCTGAATTTCATGGTGCGCTATTCCCCTTGAATGAGGTTCGCATGATTAATCTCTAATTTTACCGGGATGGCTTTATTAGAAGATTTAACAGAAATCGACTGCTCAACCACCTTGTTCTCTTGCTGCAAGGCGTAATGCCACACTTTAAGTGTGTAATTTTCCTCTGGTACGTTGGCCAGCTTGGCTACGCCATTGCTATCAGTTTTGGCAAAATAGGGCGTATCCACAATATAAACATACGCCAGCATGGTGTCATGAATATTGCAGCCAAGTACCACTGTGCCTGCCTTGTCAAATAACACCGGGTTCGCAGGTACGCCTGAATAGAGCTTGAGCTCAAACTTTTTGGCGGATGAGAAAGAATAGACGTGATGCCTTACTTTGTCGCGATTAGGGAAATTGATACTAGTACCCACTTGCACTACTGATACTTGCGGGTTGAACTGCTTGGACTTTTGTTCTAGCTCATAGCCTACAGTTGGTGCAATGCCCGCGGTCTTGGTATTTTCAACAAACACCACCGCATCTTTTAGCTTGGCGCCTTTGCTGTCTTGTACTTCTACCAATAACTCTGCGGCATGGCCTTGATGCACGCCGCATAAGATAAGGAACGCCCATGGAACGAGTGTGCGATAGTCAGCCAGTGTTGTCATTATTTCGCCACCACATCACGCTTCATTGGCGCTAAAATTTTCAGTAATTCGTTTTTTTCACGTGTGCCAATGTGGTTGGCGTCCAAAGTATCGCGCAAGGCTTGTACCATCAGCTCAAATTCTGCCGTGGTGATATGCAAGTCAGCGTGCGAATTTTTCATCGTTTCACCTTCATAGACACAATCGCCACCGGTTTTTACACACAAAAAATCAGCCAATGATTGTTTCAATGCAGGCATCTTAATACCGTCGAAAGAGCGCTTGGTTGCTGGGTTTGTCGCCACAATGTCTAGCGTTTGCGCAGAGATTTTATACAACACTTCTTTACCGCCAATGCGGCTGTACAAACTGGCATCCTGCGTACTGGTTGTTTTACAGGCAGTGATGCAAAGTAGCAGGCTTAACCATAACCAACGTGCTTTCATTTGATACTCCGGACTTTTCTGATATTGGCATCTTATGCCTATTAGCTGCAATTCATTGACGCAAACTAAGGCCTAATAATTGCTTAGCTCTTACAAATAGTTTGCGCATTAATCATTCACAATTGAAACATAGCATCGGTTTAGGATATTTGTCATGAGAATTTTTTATTTAACATCACCTGCATTCGTGCTGAGCTGCATACTTGGCTTAAGCGCATTGACTGCACATGCGGGCGATCGCTTACTGGCAACAGGTGGCGTATCGCAAATTGAAGGTGCAGGTGGCGGTGGTTTAACGCCTTGGGCGCTAATTGCGGGCTATGGTACCGATGACCAAATTGGCGGCTCCGCCTTTTATACCCATGCCAGAACACAAGATGCTTTTGAATTGAATACCGGCGGCGTTGCGGTGGGATTTTACAATCGCATCGAGCTGAGCGTAAGCCAAACCAAGTTTGAACTAGGCAACACGATTCCACATGAATCGATTCGCTTGAACACACTGGGCATCAAGCTGCGTTTGTTTGGCGATGCTATTTATGAGCAAGATAGCTGGGTGCCGCAAGTGGCAGTAGGCGCGCTGATTAAACACAATGAAGATTTTGATTTTGTACCCCAGCTGATTGGGGCAAAAGATGCCACTGGCGTGGATTACTATTTAGCAGCGTCTAAACTGTATTTAGATGCACTGTTTGGTAGAAATATTATTTTAGGCGGTACGCTGATTGCCACCAAAGCCAATCAATTTGGCTTGCTAGGATTTGGTGGCGACTTACGCGATGACTATCAAATCAAGCCTTCGTACTCAGCTGCCGTCATGCTTACAGATAGCCTGCTGTTGGGCTTGGAGTACCGCTATAAACCAGATAATTTATCTGCATTCAATGAAAATGATGCCAAAGATGTGTTTGTGACTTGGTTTCCGCACAAGCGCCTATCTATCACAGCTGCGGCAGTGGATTTGGGCGATGTGGCAGATAAAACCAATCAGACAGCTTGGTATTTATCTGGCCAATTCAGCTATTAATCAACGCTTTATTTAGCAGTTAAACCGCAAGCCGCGTTAGCTTGGTTTTCTAAACTGGCATACCGTTGACTGCTACCCGTAGCGACTGCATACGGATTCGATCTCACATAATCAATATAAGCCATTTGCCGCTCACTCACTTGCGCTGACAATTGATTTACACGACAGGCACAAGCTGTTGCAATCTCTTGACCCGCTTGTGCAACCAACTTTTCTGTACAACGATTGACACTTGCTTGCTGATAGGTAGCGCTCCATGGCGTTACATTTTTTGTGCTGTCTGTGATGTTGGCTCGCGATTGTGTAATCAGCGAATACAACATTTCTACACTTGCACGCAACTGCCCTAAAGCTGAAGTTTGCAGCGTTTCTGTTGCCGGAATATGCAAGGTAGCAGGATCTACTTTGAACGTTGCTTCTATATTGGTAGTTCTGGGTATCACATAGCCCTGCGCAGATAACATGATTTTTTTTGCAGGGTCGGCATCTAATATAGCGTTGGCTTCATCCAGATGTTGAGCCGGTACACTCAATGCCAACACGGCGGTGCATGAGTCTGCGCTTACCTCGGTGACGTTGAATTTGACTTGCTGATCACTCACGGCATGAGCAAATGCAGGTGGAATACGGTTAAGCAAAAATGTCTGCTCGTTTTGAGCGAGCAAATTTAATTGAGAGGCACTTAAACAAGCGGCATCTGATAATTGCGATAAACCACTGAACAGTACTACCCAAATACTACGTTTGATACGCATTTATCAGCTCACTTATAAAGAATTGCGTATGTGACAAAGCCTATAAGTGCGAGTTCTATACGATTACAAAAACAGTAAGGGTGAAACGCGCTTATTTAAGCGAAAAAAGCGCGGACTGCAGCAATGGTAGTTTCTACTTCGGCATCTGATAGTTGAGGGCCGATAGGTAAGCTGAGTGTTTGCTGTGCATATTGCTCAGCCAAAGGGTAATTGGTTTGCGCCACTGGGCTATGTTGATATGCCTGTTGCTTATGTGGCGGTACTGGATAATGAATCAAGGTTTGTACGCCGGATTGTGTGAGATGTTGTTGTAAGGCATCGCGTTGCGCAGTCGCCACCACATATAAGTGCCACACTGGGTTTGCGCCAGTTGGTGTTGTTGGTAATGTTAACGGCAAATCAGCCAATGCAGCTTGATAACGTGCGGCAATGGCTTGTCTGCGTGCATTCCATGCGTCTAAGTATTTCAACTTAACCGTTAATACGGCTGCTTGGATGGGATCTAAGCGACTGTTCACACCCAACTCATCGTTGTAATACTTGACTGCGGATCCGTAGTTACCTAATTGGCGGATACGTTTGGCTATAGCGGGGTTTTGCGTGGTGATTGCACCGCCATCACCCAAGGCACCTAAATTCTTACCTGGGTAAAAACTCCATGCCACTACATCGCCATGGCTACCAATGCGTTGGCCTTGAATTGCTGCACCATGTGCTTGTGCGGCATCTTCTACCACATACAAACCGTGTTGTTTTGCCAAGTCACAAATGGCTGGCATGTCTGCGGGCATGCCGTACAAGTGCACCGGCATCACCGCTTTGGTTCGAGAGGTTAAATATGGGGCAATATCGGTAGCGGTAATAATATATTGTCCAGAGGCAGGCTCTACCGGGACAGGCGTGGCACCTACCGCGCTCACTGCCAGCCAAGTTGCAATAAAGGTGTGCGAAGGCACAATCACTTCATCGCCTGGCCCAATATCGAGCGCACGCAAAGCCAGAGTTAACGCATCTAGACCATTGCCTACGCCTACACAATGTTGCGTATGTGTGTATTGTGCAAAGGCAGCTTCAAAGGCTTCAACCTCAGGGCCGCCAATATACCAACCG
>Ga0066478_1000155_pt1 | contig 25972 bp, 30 predicted proteins | sample LakWasM116_HOW13_2_FD_59559 | JGI IMG/M metagenome (GOLD analysis project Ga0066478, IMG submission 59559) | Freshwater sediment methanotrophic microbial communities from Lake Washington under simulated oxygen tension - Sediment Metagenome 116_HOW13 | ecosystem: Environmental > Aquatic >... | reverse complement strand
ATGGAAGCCAGTCAGCATAAAGAATGTAGCGCCATAAGCACCGCTACCAAGCGTTAAGCCCATTTCAGTATACGCATGATGGTATTCCATGCCTTGGCAAATCAAGAAGGCTATCCCTAATGCTACTGTTAAGAACATACCAATAATTAATTGTGCACGATTGTTCTTAATCAAACCCCAATGTGCCCAAGTAATGGTCGCGCCAGAAGTTAATAACAAAATGGTGTTGATCAGTGGCAAACCAGACCAGTGCATTGGTTTAAAAGCAGGGTTTGGTGTGTATTCTGCACCTAGTACATGACCACCCGGACCTTGTGAAGGCCAAACAGCCAAAAAGTCTTTGTAGGGCGTGATGTCTGGTGCATAACTCGCCAAATCGGGTACAGACAGTACGCGCATGTAGAATAAAGCACCGAAGAAGGCTGAGAAAAATGCCACTTCTGAAGCAATAAAGACCACCATACCCCAGCGGAATGACTTGTCTTCCCAGCTTTTGTATTTACCGGTCATACTCTCAGTAATCACAGTGCCCAGCCACTTGAACATCATGAATACCACAACGGCTAAACCAAAGTACATCATCCAGTGGCCAGGACCTTCAAGGTAAGCCAGCGACTTGCCGCCACGATCCGTTGCGACAGAAAATATAAATCCTGAAGCCATTGATAACAAACCAGCAGAAAGTATTGAAGGATAAATACTTCCGTGTGGCACAAAATATTGATTTTCAGAATGTGTTGCCATGCGCTAACTCCCAAGCATACTAATATTTATATTTAACAACGATTAAACTGCGTATTACTTTACTGCTTCATTACTTACCCGGTGCCTTAAAGAAGGAGTATGACAGTGTCAATTCCTTCACATCTTTTGGCAAATCAGGACTGATAAAAAACCTTAACGGCATTTCTTTTGTTTCACCAGACTTTAAGGCCTGATTCACGAAACAAAAACACTCGATTTTCTTTAAGTGCGTTGATGCTTTACCTGGCGTTACACTTGGCACCGCCTGACCAGACACAGTTTCACTGGTCGTATTTTTTGCCACAAACAATACCGTTTCAATCTGACCAGGGTGTAGCGTCACACTAGTTTGCTTGGGATAAAAGTTCCAACCCAAACCAGGCATCACTGCAGACACAAACTGTACCGTCACCATTCTTGAAGCATCTACTTTTGCTTTTGCCAACGTCGCCGCGGTATTGTCAGTTTTACCATTTAAACCGGTAATCGAACACAACACATCGTACAAAGGCACTAATGCAAAAGCAAACAGCAACGAGCCAATGACCACATACAGTACTTTGATGGCCAATTTTTTGTTGGCAGCTTTCTGCTCTGTCGAATGATGCTCAGCCATTGAACCCACACCTACAATGACATTTACCGGTCAAAATCACTGATGCCAAACAGTAAATATCGAAACCACATACCAAACGAACACAATGGCACCAATAATGATGGCAATTTTTTTGTTGCGTGCGTTTTTTAAAGCTTCTTTTTGTTCCATTTAAAACAGGGCTTGGCTGTACCAAGCCCCATATTTCCTTAGTTACTCAACAATAAATTACTTAATAACAGGTTGTTCGTTAAAGCTATGGTATGGCGGTGGAGATGGTAATGTCCATTCCAAGCCTTCTGCACCTTCCCACACTTTATCTGTTGCTTTTTGACCGCCTCGAGCACAACTGATGATGTTATACACAAACAACAATTGCGATAGACCCAAGATAAAGGCACCTATTGTCGAGATCATATTGAACTCGGCAAATTGCAATGCATAGTCAGGAATACGACGTGGCATACCTGCTAAACCAACAAAGAATTGTGGAATGAAAGTCACGTTGAAAGAAATAGCAGTTAACCAGAAATGCAGTTTACCTAACTTCTCGTTGTACATATGACCAGTCATTTTTGGCAACCAGTAGTACACGCCTGCCATGATACCCATGATACCGCCAGCAAACAGTGTGTAGTGGAAGTGCGCTACAACGAAGTAGCTGTTGTGGTATTGCGCATCAGCTGCTACGTCCGCCAATACCAAGCCGGTTAAACCACCGATACCGAACAAGATTATCCAACCCACCGCAAACAACATCGGTGTTTCAAAGGTCATGGAGCCTTTCCACATGGTCTTAATCCAGCAGAAGAACAACACGGCCAATGGGAGTGAAATCGCCATCGTGCTATACATAAAGTAGAGCAATGCAGGCACAGGCATACCCGCTGTAAAGAAGTGATGCGCCCAAACAACCACAGCTAACGCACCAATTGCCCATAGTGAGTACACTTGCGCCTTGTAGCCATACATTGGTTTACGTGAGAATGTTTGTAAGATTTGTGGAATGAAACCCCAAACTGGCAATAACAAAATATACACTTCAGGATGACCAAAGAACCAGAACAAGTGTTGGAACATGATTGGGTCACCACCACCAGCCGCATCAAAGAAGTGTGTACCGAAGTGACGGTCTGTCAACAACATGGTCACTGCACCAGCCAATACAGGAATAGTCGCAACCAATAAGAATGCAGTAATCAACCAGCCCCATGCAAACATTGGCATTTTCATCAACGTCATGCCAGGTGCGCGCATATTGAATAAAGTCACGATGATGTTGATAGAACCCATCACAGATGAAATACCCAATAAGTGAACGGCAAAAATCGCGAAATCTACACCGATACCGCCTTGCACTGATAGCGGCGGATAGAATGTCCAGCCTGTTGCCAGTGCACCATCGCCAATGCCAAATAAAGCCAAGGTAAATGGTAGGGTAAGCAGAATTGCTGAAGGAGGAAGTAACCAGAAGCCCCAGTTATTCAAACGCGGAAGCGCCATATCTGGTGCACCGATTTGCAACGGGATCATCCAGTTAGCAAACCCAGTGGCTGCAGGCATCAAGGCCGCGAAAATCATGATCAACGCATGCACGCCAATCAACTGGTTAAAAAAGTCAGGGTTCATCAACTGAAGACCTGGCTTAAATAACTCGGCACGGATACCCAAAATCATTGAGCCCCCTACCAAGAACATAATTAAAGAAAAGGTAAGATACATCGTACCAATGTCTTTGTGATTTGTTGTTGTCAACCAACGTATGATACCGGTTGGATGATCGCTGTGCTCTTCATGATGCGCTACAGTTGTAGTACTCATAATGCTCTCCTAATCGCCTTAGAACTATTTAAAAAAATACTAATTATTCACGTGCCGCTTTAACTTGCGTAGGCTGAACAATTGGGTCTACGGTTGCTGCATTACCTAGCGCTTGTCTTTCGTAAGTAATCACTGCAGCAATCTCAGTATCATTCAACGTTGCCTTCCAAGCCGGCATCACACCCTTACCGTTTAATAAACGATCCAGATGACTGTCTTTTAAATATTTTCCATCTGCGCCAAAAATCGGCCCAGTTGCGATTTTGCTGCCTGTCAGTGCAGGGAAAGCAGGAGGCAAACCAGCACCCGTCACTTGGTGACATACGGCACAGTTTTTCTCGTATACAGTTTTACCTTGCGCAACCAAGTCTTCTTTAGTCATTTCTTTGACTTCGCTTGCCGCTTTTTGTTCTTCTTGCTTTTTAGCAACCCAAACCTTGTATTCTTCCATCGGCACGGCGTTGACCACTACAGGCATATAACCATGACCTTTACCGCACAATTCTTTACATTGGCCGCGGTAAGTACCAGCTTTTTCCACTTGCACCCATGTTTCACGAATAAAACCAGGCACTGCCACACGTGATGAACCAAACTGAGGCACCCACCAGTTATGTAGCACATCAGATGCTGTCATCAAAATACGCACCTTCTCACCCACTGGCAACACCAAAGGATTATCCACTTCTAATAAGTAGTGCTCACCTTTTTCTGCTTTATTGTGCAGTTGGTCATCTGTCGTCACTAAGTTGCTGACGAATTTAATGCCTTTTGCGTCACCATCTAAGTACTCATATTGCCAACGCCATTGTGAACCGGTAATTTTAATGACCATATTCGATTGATCACGCGTGTCTTCCATCATCACCACACTGTGGTACGCCGGAATACCCATGATCACAAAGTCAATTAAGAGCAGAATTGCAAAAGGGATCAGTGTCCAAAAAATCTCTACGGCTGTAGATGGCGCTTTGTCTGCAACGGCTTTGTAACCCTTGCTTTTACGGTGTGCAAAAATTGAATAGATCATAATTGCGAGCACTGCGAAGAAAATAATCGCAGTAATAATCATGAATTTGTTATGCACATGCAATGTATCCAACGCCATTGGGGTCACTGGCTCAGGAAAGTTCCAACTGTAATCCGCATATACATTGAGCGAAGCCAGCAATGCAGCTAAACCTACCCCAATTTTTTTAAACACTTGCATCTCCATTACTCCAAAATCAAATTTAGTTAATGTTTCTTAATTTCTTTTTTAGTTCTCGCACCAGAGCAAGTCGCTGCTCATCGTCGATAAAATGCTTGCCAAACTCCACCTCTTTGCCGTGCGATCCAATCATTAGTGCATGCTTACCGCCTGCGGATTCTTTCACACTGACCTGTGTCCAATAACGCTGAAACACAGTCGCACTCACATCTCGATTGTGTTTTTTTTCGACCAGCACTTGGTCACCATCGATTGTAATGCTCTCAAAATCAGCAGCATGCAACCTAATGTAGTAGAACGCTAACGCAAATGCCAACAATTCCAACCCAGCAAACGGCAACACTAACCATGCCCCAATATGCGTAAACCCCACCGCAACCATCAATGCAATCACTGCAAGAATCGCTAACAACTTATAAGCACCCTCAGAAGTCAGGGAGTTATTTGGTCGCGCAATAATTTTGTAATCAAACACTGATAGCATGGAACAAATCCCAGTGACAGACAACCAATCTTGTAACAGCATACTTAAGACTTGTTACAAACTGTTACAAGCCCGTGAAAAATAGCACAAAAAAAGGGCTTTTTCAAGCCCTTGCGTCGTACCATGATGATTTTATGCGGTTATATTTATTTAATATCTAGCCATCGCATATGTATTTTACGATTGCTGGTGCCGGGAGCCGGAATCGAACCGGCACGTTGTTTCCAACGCGGGATTTTGAGTCCCGTGCGTCTACCAATTCCGCCATCCCGGCAGGAGGTATATAATGTGCAACTTCGCTATTATAACAAGCTATTCGCATTATGCGAACCCAAGAATTCGATTTTTATTTACCTTCTGAGTTAATTGCACAATTTCCGGCAGAAAAACGTAATGGTAGCCGCCTGTTACATGTGGACGGCAATTCCGGTCAACTGGTGGACGGTACATTTGCATACCTGACAGACTGGTTATCTCCGCATGACCTCGTTATCTTCAATGACACACGCGTGATCAAAGCGCGGCTGTTTGGACAAAAGTCGACAGGAGGTGCTGTGGAAGTCATGATCGAGCGTGTACTGAATGACCACGAAGCGCTAGCCCATGTCCGCGCATCGCGTGCGCCCAAACCCGGTGCGCGACTACTGTTAGAGAATGCCATTGAAGTAGAAGTCACCGCGCGCCAAGATGATTTATTTTTACTCAAATTTCATCACGCATCGTCTATCTTTAATCTGCTGGATCAGTATGGGCATTTGCCACTGCCACCTTATATTACACATGCAGCCGAATCTGAAGACGATACACGCTACCAAACCGTATATGCGAAACATGCTGGCGCAGTCGCCGCACCAACTGCCGGTCTGCATTTTGATGAAACCATGCTAAGTAATATACAGGCGATGGGTGTTCGTATTGCTTATGTGACCTTACACGTAGGGGCAGGCACCTTTCAGCCAGTCAAGGTAGATGAGATTAGCGCCCACAAAATGCACAGTGAGCGCTACCAAATTCCAGAAGAAACCGTGGCCTTGATTCAATCCACTCGTCAAAATGGCGGACGCATTTTGGCCGTTGGCACTACCGCGCTGAGAGCTTTAGAAAGCGCAGCACAACACGGACCACTGTCAGCCGGCAGTGGCGAAACCAATATTTTCATTACGCCTGGCTATTCTTTTAATGTGGTGGATCGCTTGCTGACTAACTTTCACCTGCCCAAAAGTACCTTAATGATGCTAGTGTCAGCCTTTGCTGGCTACACCCACATCATGTCGGCTTATGAACATGCTATTAAGCAACAATACCGCTTTTTTAGTTATGGGGATGCCATGCTGATTGAGCGTGCAACACTGTAGGAACTATGTTGACTTAAACCATGTCGATTGACTATTCGATTGCACTACTATTTATCACAATCATTTATTTATCATACGTATTTATTACACGGGGATTCAAATTGCGCCACTCTGTATTCAAGCCAAGCCTAATGGCTATCTTCATTTCAACAGGCGCGCTATGCACGCCGTCTCTGCAAGCTGAAGTTATCTCTGAGGCGCAACTAGGCGTTAAGATTCCATTGGTTAAAAAACCAACCACACGTCCGATGACCGTTGCCTATGTCCCTTTCAATCAGACTTACTATATTGCCGATGGCGGATTGGCGCCGATAGGCTCTGAGTTTGAAGCACCCAGCTCCAAGTCTGAGATTCATGCATACTCCAAAGAGGGCAAATACATCAACTCGGCAAAGCCAGGCTATGACAATCGCTCGATCTACTTCAACCCCAATACTGGCAAGCTAGAAACGGTGACCTACAATATTTCCAGTAGTGTTGGCTTCTCACCGAACACCGGCATTTACTCGATCGATTTGGCTGAGACCGGTGAAGTCAAAGACACCTCTGGCGAAGTGATTCAATTTAACCCTGCGTTTGGTGATGCTGCTACCATGCCCACCTACGACGCTGAGAATAAGCGCTACTTTGCCAAACAAGAGCGCAGCAATATTGTGTGGATTGTAGATCCAAAGAATCGCGAAAAACTGAGTGAGATTAGCTTGGATTTTAAAACCCCAAATGTTCTGCACGATGATATCAGCGATCATTTTATTGCGTATACCGGCGTCAAAGGCCATGAGCTTGTGTTGCTGGATGTCGATCACAAAGCAGCGCTGGTGTTTGACCTGACCGGGAAATTTATTGCCAAAAGCGAATTACCCAAAGACATGAAGTTGCGTGCACAAAACCATTACAACGGACTCGGCTATACCAATGATATGTTGTTTGTGTATCACGAAACCGAAGGCGAGTTTGGCACCTATTGTGGGTTTAAAGTCGTCAAATAAAATGCAATCGCAACAGATACAAAAAAACCGCATCGAGATGCGGTTTTTCTTTTGTTACAGGAACAAGCTATTTACCAAGCGCACCTGCAAGCTTACCGGAGGCCAGCCCGAACAATGCACCAATGACAGTTGAAATAATCACCATGATCACAGGGTTAGTAGCATCTAATGCAGTCACATTGGCAGCAGAGCCAGCGGTTAACGCCAAACCAGCTGCAGCTGCATAGCCGTAGACATTAGCAGGCACAACAGACAAAAGGTTACAGCCCGCCACAATTACCAACAAAAATACAGTGACGGCAATAATGACTGGCACTGCCAATACACCCAAACCAGCCAGCATACCTGAGTTCACCAAGTACAGCGCAACCCCGGCAATCACTGCACCATACACCATGCCTGCGATTGTTTTTTGTAATGCTGCGGTGTCTCCACCCGTATGGAAAAAACACCCCCATGCAATAAACCCAACCCACACCAGCGCAACACTTGCCAATGGATTAAAAGCTAAAAATGCCCAAACGCCCCCTAAAACCGCGATACTTACTGCCAATGCTGTTAACTTCGACATTCTGTTCTCCCTTTGTTTTGGTCCTGCTCATTTTTAAAAAAGTCTTCTATGCTAAATCGTTAGTGCATACAGCCCTTGTTTAAAACTTTAAGCACAAGAACGCCATGCGCTAACTGAAACGCAGTCTAGTCTCATTTTGGTGCATGTTGCAAGTTTTTTTAAATTTGACCGCCCCAATCTAGGGCGAGTTGGAGAGTTTGAAGCGAGGTGTTTAACGTGATGCGGTTACGTAATCCCAGTGCTTACGCCAAGTATTGACAACTAAATTAGGGTATTGGGGCTTACCAAGGCTACCATTGTAGCGACCTAGTGCACGGAAATAATTACCACGCTCAATGTCTAAGTAGTGCCTTAAAATTGTGCATCCATAGCGTAAGTTTAGGCGCATATCAAACAAATTATGATCTTGACTGCCGATACTACGCACCCAAAATGGCATCACTTGCATATAACCACGCGCGCCCACACTCGATACCGCATATTTTTTGAACCCACTTTCCACCTGGATCAACCCTAATACCACTTGCGGATCCAACCCTGCCCGCGTGGCCTCGTAATGGACTGATCTTAAGAAATCTCTTCTGTATGTCTCATCAGGAATGCGCTTTTGCAGCCTCACTGACATTTGCTCAAGCCAAGCCTCACCCTCTGCCGGATTATCAAATATCAACTGCGGCGCCGCCAAATCACTGATGGATTTTTGCATCACCGCCTTCACACTATTCGATAGCGGCTCTTCACGCTGACCACCTGCAAAGCAAGTAGCCACGATACACATCAGCACAATGAAAAGAGTTTTACGCATGGATCTATTAAGTCACTTTTTTAACTGATTAATACCTGTTGAATAAAATTTAAAGTATCTGGTAACGCGATCGTTTGTGCATCAGGCGATTTACGTGATTTATATTCCACATTACCCTCAGCCAAACCGCGATCACCAATCACAACCCGATGTGGTATACCCATCAAATCGCTTTCCGCAAACATGACGCCCGGGCGTTCATTTCTATCATCGAGTAACACATCGACACCGGCCGCTGTTAAATCTGCATAAAGCTGTAAAGCCGTTGTTTTCACTTGATCGCTTTTATCCATCCCAATTGGACAAATTACCACTTCAAACGGTGCCATGCTCAATGGGAAAATAATCCCTTTGTCATCATTGCCTTGCTCAATGGCAGCACCCACGATACGAGATACGCCGATGCCATAACAGCCCATTTCCATGACTTGCGATTGACCATGCTCGTCCAAATAAGTCGCATTCATGGCCTTGGCATATTTGGTACGCAATTGGAAGATATGCCCGACTTCAATACCACGACAAAGAGACAATGTGCCTTTGCCATCTGGGCTGATATCACCCGCAACTACATTGCGGATATCGGCCACCACGCTAGGCTCCGGTAAATCACGAGCAAAATTCACGCCAGCCAAATGGAATTTAGGTTTATTCGCCCCACAAATAAAGTCGCTCATGGCTGCAACCGTGCTATCTGCAATCACATGCACGTTTGCGCCTACATTAACCGGCCCAATAAAGCCGGGTGGACAATTTAAATTGGCGCGAATTTCTTCTTCAGTGGCCAGCCTAAAATCGGCCAAACCTGACAATTTTGTCAGCTTTACTTCATTCAGCATGTGGTCACCACGTAACAATGCGAGGTAAAACTTTTCTTGTGCAACAAAGGCCACCGCTTTCACAGTGCGTTCAATGCCAACCCCTAACAGTTTTGCCACATCTTCACAGGCGGTTTGCTTAGGGGTGTCAACTTCACGCATGGATTCACTGGGCGCTGCGCGGGTTATCGTCGTCACAGCTTCAGCCAATTCCACATTGGCTGCGTAATCGGATTGCTCACAGTACGCCAACGCATCTTCACCGCTATCGGCCAGCACGTGAAACTCTTGTGAGCCATCACCACCAATGGCGCCTGAATCTGCTTTGACCGCACGGAATTTGAGCCCCAAACGCGTAAATACATTGCTGTAGGCTTGGTGCATCTCGCTATAGGTGTTCTGCAAACAGTCGTAGCTGGTATGAAACGAATACGCGTCTTTCATCAAAAACTCACGGGCGCGCATCACCCCAAAACGTGGGCGAATCTCATCACGGAATTTGGTTTGAATTTGATAAAAATTCAACGGCAATTGTTTATAGCTATTGATTTCTTTACGTGCAATATCGGTAATCACTTCCTCATGCGTTGGGCCAAAACAGAAATCGCGTTCATGGCGATCTTGAATTTTGAGCATTTGTGGCCCGAATACTGCCCAGCGACCTGTCTCTTCCCACAGTTCTTTAGGTTGTACGGCAGGCATCAGCAACTCCAACGCACCGGCTTTATTCATTTCATCGCGCACAATGTTTTCAACTTTGCGTAACACACGCAAGCCAAGCGGCATCCAGTTATACAGGCCACTGCCTAGCTTTTTGATTAAGCCTGCACGTACCATCAATTTGTGGCTGATGAGTTCTGCATCGGCAGGAGCCTCTTTTTGAGTGGCAATAAAAAATTTTGAAGCGCGCATAGCGAATATAGCCTTTAACTAGCAAATCTTGAGAAGGATGAATTTTATAGGGAATCGATCAATTAGTCAGCAGAGTTTGTGGACGACCGTTAGCGCGGTACCGGACTATCCTCCGGCACATACCCATCTTTCCAAACTTCAAACGGTACAATCGTCGCAGGCTGCCCATTATCATAAAACCAACTGTCCACCGCATAGCGCTGCCCAGTATCGGTTTGGCGAATCACCGCAGTGGTATGTGGCCAGCCAGAAAAAAAGAAATGTCGAGTGCGGGTATCTTCCACTGTGTGATGCCTCACCAACCCAGCTTGGACGAGCAAGCGCAAATAAGTGGTGGTATTGATAGACTCATCATTACAGTCCAATTGACCAGAAAACTTGGCGTTATTAAAAGTACCTGCTTTATCACCAGCGGTACCAATATTGACGCCTATCAGTGACTCCAACTTGCCTACTGCGCGCGCAATCATCAAACGTTCTTGCAGTGCATCTTCCGGCATTGGTGAAAATAAATACGTGATTTGATCCCACTCCGCTTGCGAGAGTTGGGTCAGCGATAACTTTGCGCAACCGCCGCCATGACAAATCTCCATACGATCCAAACTTGGAGACTGGCGAAAAATACGGTTAATGTCGGCCATATCGGCATGTGCGCCGAGCGCCAATACTAAACAATATAAACTACAGCACCACTGGACGATTTGAGAGCTCATTACGCTGCTCATTCTGCGTGGGAAAATGCTGGCTCAATAATGCGCCGATTTCGGCGATGCCACTCACAACACCTTCCTCAAATGCACCTTGTCTAAACTGCTGTTCCATATGGTGGCAGATTGACTCCCAGCCATCATCTCCCACCAAGCGATGAATGCCACGGTCGGCCACGATTTCCACATCACGGTCAGCCAATAGCAAATAAATCAGCACCCCATTGTTGTGTTCGGTATCCCAAATATTCAATTGCCCAAATAATTCCAGCGCACGTCGCTTGGGAGTTTTCTTCCAAATAATATCCATAGGATGCAAGCCAGCTTCAACAACAAAGCGCATCTCCCCTGCATGCAGGCGCTCACTATTGGCAATGGCGGCCTCAATGCGCCGCAGCGCTTGTGGCGAGAAATGGCGGCGCACATGCCACGGCGTACTCAGTGCGTGTCGCATAAAACGCAGAATGGGATGCAGTCTCTTCATATTACCAATCTCCAGAAGCGCCGCCGCCGCCAAAATCACCACCGCCACCACTAAAAATATCACGCCCACTCAAACCACCACCGCCATAGCCGCCACCATAGCCAGTTGGGTAACCGCCATAACCACCACCGCGATTACCACCCATGGCTAGTGTGAAAATAAATGCGGCAATAAAGACTAATCCTACCGTGAGCAATGCACCGCCCAACACCCACACCAACACACTGAGTGCGCCACCATTGAGCGCGCTGCCAGCATAGGTACCAAATATACTGCGCAGCACCATACCGGTAAAAATGGCCACAAACATCAAAATAGGCAGCCACTCTAACAGCCCACCGCTTTGTGACGATTGTTTTTGCGGCGCAGGCAGCGCTTCACCTGCAATCAACGCTGTTAATTGATCGATCGCAGCGTTGAGGCCACCCTCAAAATCACCTTGGCGAAAACGCGGTGCCATGGTCTCGCTAATCACGCGTTTGGCAGTTAAATCCGGGATAGCGCCTTCTAATCCGTAACCTACCTCAATGCGCATTTTACGGTCCGCTTTGGCCACAATAATAATCACACCATCATCTTGCTTGTCACGCCCGATTTTCCAAGCCTCAGCGACACGTATACCAAACTGAGCAATGTCTTCTGGCTGTGTCGTATCCACTATCAGCACCGCGATCTGACTGCCTTTTTCTTTCGACAATTGGTTAAGCTTTTGTGCAAGCGACTGCTGCGATTGAGGGGATAAGGTCTGTGTTAAATCAGTGACTGGTGAAATCAGTGCCGGGATTGCCATAGGCGCAGAAAATGCCGGCAGTGCAATCCAACTCAACACTAGCAGCACCCACTGCACTAGTTTCAACATGACGTTCACCTGCATAATGCCGTGTAATTCACTACCATCATGCAGATTATTTAGTGTTTCCAAAATCAACTTTAGGCGCAGAGGAAATGGCTTTTTCATTCTCTACGGTAAATGAAGGTTTTGCTTTGTAGCCAAACATCATGGCCGTTAAGTTATTGGGGAAACTGCGCACTGAAATATTGTATTCTTTCACTGATTCAATATAGCGATTACGTGCCACGGTCACACGGTTTTCCGTGCCTTCCAACTGCGCTTGTAAATCTCTAAAGCCTTGGTCTGCTTTCAAGTTAGGATAATTCTCAGCCACCGCCATTAAGCGTGATAGTGCGCTTGTTAATTGACCTTGAGCTGCTTGGAATTTAGCAAACGCTTCCGGGTCGTTCAGCACTTCTGGAGTTACTTGAATGCTGCCTACTTTAGAACGTGCATCGGCCACTTCAGTCAGCACTTCTTTTTCGTGTTCAGCATAACCTTTTACAGTCTCCACTAAATTAGGTACCAAATCGGCACGGCGTTGATATTGGTTGAGCACTTCTGACCAACTGGCCTTGGTTTCTTCATCCAGCGTTTGAAATGCATTGTATCCGCAGCCGGACAAACCCAGCACCAGTAACAACGGAAGTAGTTTGGTATAAAGTTGACGCATGATTCACTCCTTAATTAGTGTGGAATATGTTTGTGCAATGATCGTTGATTAAAAGATGGCGGTTAAGCTAGCAATTTCAAGCTTAAGCTATATTGCCTGATGATGCACTATACGCGTTTACTGCGTATTTTTCTGCGTTGCATACGCTTTAGCATCACACATCACACGCCATGCATTGCGTTTAAGCATGGGGGTTTGCAGTAGATCTGCTGGATGATCGATCACCCAGCAATTGCTTTGTGCATGTAGAACAGGTTGGTTACCTAAAGTTTCCACGTCTGGCGCTTGCGCGCCCAAAAAAGTATTGGCGGCGGCTAAACCAAACAGCAGTGCGTACTCAGGTTGATAGCGCAGCAACACTTGCTCATCATGTACCAGTTGATAGTCAGTAGACAATAGTTGCATGGCATTGATCATATTCTTCAATAACGTCAGCATGTCTGCACTGGCAGGCGCTTCAATATTGGTATCTGGTAACGGACAATACAATAACCATGTCACCGCCACTTTTTCTAACGGTGGTTCTGCCGATACTGGAGACAGCGTTGAATGAGGCGTTTCAATTTCCGCTGGCAAAATGATTTGCGGGGGTTCAGGCACATCAGCCACTTTAGGTGTAGCAATAGATTGAGACACAGGCAGAGGTGCCGCCACCTGTGCAGAATTCAATTGCCATACCGGCAGTAATTCTAACTCACGGAATATATCTTCACGCGTTACACTCATAAGGCCAGCCCCATTAACATCGCATCCTCACGCCCCGATTTAAAGATAACCGGGTCAGCAGGATAATACCCTCGGCGTATCGCCATCTCGCAAAAACCCATACTTTCGTACAAAGTGATGGCAGAAAGATTACTCGTGCGCACTTCCAAAAACATATTGGCGGCCTTGTGACGCCTAGAAATCTCTATCATATGCGTCAGCAGATAGCGGCCTAAGCCCTGTTTTTGTTGAGGCTTAGCCACGCTAATATTGAGCAAATGCGCTTCATCCAGCACCATCATCATTAAAGCATAGCCAATGATTTTTTGTTGTTGTAACAGCACCCAAGCGCTGTATCCTGAGTTGAGCGAATCTACAAAATTGCCACGTGTCCACGGATGCGAGTAAATAGTAGGCTCAATCGCCATGATAGCCTCCATATCCTCCATCTGCATGGGCCGCAATGCCAATGCTTGCGCTAATACCGCACTCATATACGCAACCCCTGTGCACGCTCTTGCGTGGTTAAAGCAACACGATTCCGAATATAAATCGGTGCAATGTCTTCTGCCGCTTGTGCTAGTCCAGCCAAAAACATAGGTTGCGCCAATGCCAAAATAGCTTGCGCATTCGGCGTCACGGCTGGCAGTATTTTACGTAACTGATCTGCAAATATAGCCGTTAATTGTGGCGCATACACCCCCCAACCACTGCCCGCGCCTACCCAATCGCTGCCTGTGAGCGCTGGCACTAGCTCTGGCTTACATACAATTGCCGGAGAGATCGCTGTCCACACATCCGTTACTTTCTCATAGGCCGCAAAATACACCTCACCCATCCGCGCATCCTGACAAACAATCACTTTATCTTGTCCGCTGGCCTGCGCGACTGCCATTAAGGTGTGCACCCCTACTACTGGCAGGTTTGCACCAAATGCCAAGCCTTGGGCGACGCCACAAGCAACACGCACACCGGTAAATGCACCAGGCCCGGCGCCAAATGCAACACCATCCAGCGCGGTTAATTCAATATTAGCGCTTTGTAATAAAACGTGAATCTCCGGCAAAATACGCTGAGAGGCAGTTGCACCAGCCTCAACATCAAACGCCCAAGACTGCACACCTACCTGTAGGGCAATAGACAAAAATTCAGTAGAGGTATCAAAAGCGAGTAAATTCATGAGTATGTGTGGGCTATGCCATCTGCAAAACAGATGTGAAAAATCATTCGCCTATTTTGCCATAATCTACACGACCGCGCCCTAGCTTGATTTTACCGCGCTGTACTTTTCCCTCGACTCTGCGCTTTTGTGAAGCACGTGTAGGGCGTGTGGCATAACGTGTTGGCAGCACAAAATTCGCGGCATTCACTATCTCATGCAAGCGTTTAATCGCGTCTTTTTTATTGGCTTCTTGCGTGCGGTATTGTTGTGCCTTAATAATCAACACGCCCTGTTCCGTAATCCGGCTATCTTTGCTCTCTAGTAAACGCGTCTTCAGCCAGTCGCTTAAAGATGAAGCATGAATATCAAAACGCAGGTGAATCGCGCTGGACACTTTATTCACATTTTGCCCGCCCGCCCCTTGTGCACGTATGGCGGTGAGTTCGTATTCAAACTCAGGTATCACTAACATTTACTGTGAATCACTTTCAGTAAAGAATGCCTCAACATCTGCCAACTCTTTCGTCCGTTTAAACGGCGGCAAGCTTTGCCAGATGCGTCTGCCATAGGGTTTGGTAATCAGGCGTGGATCGCAAATTACCAATACGCCTCGGTCTTGTTCATCTCGAATCAATCGGCCGGCACCCTGCTTTAAGGTAATCACAGAATACGGCAATTGGTATTCCATAAAGGCGTTTTTGCCTTCCTCGTTCATTTTGTCAATGCGCGCAGACAGTACGGGATCATCGGGTGGCGCGAATGGTAACTTATCAATAATCACGGCACTCAGCGCTTCGCCACGCACATCCACACCTTCCCAAAAGCTTTGAGAGCCGACCAACACGGCATTACCATGCGTGCGAAAGCGGTCCAGCAACTCAGTACGTGTACTCTCGCCTTGCATCAACAATGGATACTCCATGCCCTGTTCGGCAAAAGCTTCTTTTAGTAGCGCATGCACTTCGCGCATGGCCTTGAGTGAGGTACATAATACAAACGCCCGCCCTCGGCTGGCTTGAATCACAGGCAAACTGACTGCAGCCACGGCGGCAGTATAGGCAGAGCTATTCGGATCTGGCATATTGGCTGGTGCATATAATAAGGCTTGGTTGCCATAATCAAACGGGCTCTCCCAAAACCCAGTAGCCGCAGCATGCAAGCCCATTTGGGCAATGTAATGGCTAAAATCACTTTTCACCGCCAACGTAGCCGATGTAAATATCCAGGCACGCGGCTGCGCATTCAATTGTTTACCAAAACTTTCTGCAACACTCAGCGGTGTAGCATGCAATTGTACGCTTTGCGTAAACACCTCAACCCAGCGCACTAAATTGGTATTGCTGGCTTTCAGCCAACTTTCGAGTTGCGCTAACAAGGCTTCACCACGTTGCCAGCATTTTTCCAGCGCCGGGTCACGTGCTGCTTGCGTATCTAGCACGGCATTGAGTTGGCGCAATGCTGCTTGCATATCGCTAAAAGCGGTTTCAAATTTTTTCAATGCCAATGCTTTTTGCACCGGCATGCGCGAGCCTTCGTATTGGAACACCAGCCTAAAATCTTTACATGCTTTTTCCAGCACAGGCACAGCATCACCCAACGCTGCACAGTCTTTAGCAATACTCAAGTACAGCATCATGCAATCGCGCGCTAACTCCATCAACTGGCTGGTAGAAATATCCTCACCAAAAAACAAGCCAGCCACTTCCGGCAGCTGGTGTGCCTCATCAAAAATGACGGTATTGGCGCTAGGCAGCAGTTCGGCCACGCCTTCATCACGCAACATCACATCGGCAAAAAACAAATGATGATTGACCACCACCACATCCGCAGCCAACGCCTGTTTGCGCGCTTCCATCACAAAGCACTCTTTGTAATATTGGCACTCCTGCCCCAAGCAGTTATCACGGGTGGAGGTGACTTGCTGCCAGACTGTCGCGTTTTCAGGCACAGTTGTTAATTCAGCTTTGTCACCAGTGGGTGAGTTTTCTGCAAAACTTTGAATGATTGGGAGGTATTGCGCATCTTCGCGCGAGGCAAAGCGCCCTTCTTGGCTGGCCCGTGCCAAATGATAATGGCAGACATAATTGGCACGGCCTTTGAGCATACTTACCGTGACTGGCACTTTGAGCGCATCTCGCACATTGGGTAAATCACGATTAAATAATTGGTCTTGTAAGGTTTTCGTCCCGGTGGAAATTATGACCTTACCCCCGGAAAGTAGCGCAGGGACTAAATAGGCAAAGGTTTTGCCGGTACCGGTGCCTGCTTCTGCTACCAATTGCTTGTTTTCCTGAATTGCGGACTCAATCGCCAACGCCATTTCAAGCTGTTGCGTGCGCTCGCTGAAACCTTCGATTGCTTGTGCTAATGCACCACCCGTTTTAAAAACGTCGTGTAATGATGATGGAACTGACATCCCAAAATTATCCCATGAATATGTAAATTTTCCGCAAACATCCTGTTATTTAAGGCTTTTTCACATTTAATCTGCAAAAATAATCTTGTCATACGAATAATAGCCTGTTAGCCTAAGCATGCTGTACGTTTCACCAAATCACATTTTTTGTACCTTGTATCAATATTATTTTGGGAGGTTGTATGGATCTAGGTCTTATTATTCAGTTAATTAGTGGTGCAGTAGGTGGCAACATTGCAGGCAATCTAATGAAAAATGCAAGCTTAGGCACGCTTGGTAACTCATTAGTGGGTATTTTAGGTGGTGGTATTGGTGGTCAGCTACTCGGCATGCTAGGTGTTGGCGGTGCAGCAGCAGCTGGTAGCATGGATATTGGCACCATCATCACTCAAGTGGCAGGTGGTGGAGTGGGTGGCGCAGTATTACTCGCTATTGTCGGCGCAGTCAAAAACGCAATGGCAAAACAATAATCAATCACTCAAGCCTATCTGCAGACAATGACAGATAGGCTTTTTTATTGATCAGTTTCTATGTACAAATTACTCTTTCTGATGAGCTTGTTATGCTGCAACATCTGCCTTGCAGATGATCTCATTAAAGCTGCAAACCACGCCTCGATGGCTGAAGAAACGCCAGAGATAGTCAACACCACACCAACTTGGTCGGATAAAGCACAAGAAGTCTTGATGCAAGCGCTTAGCCTAACCGGCATTCAATATAAATATGGCGGAAAATCGCCCGAAACTGGGTTTGATTGTAGTGGCTTTGTGCGCTATGTGTTTAGCCAAGCCACCAAAATCACACTTCCCCCAACCGCGCGCGCCATTAGCCAAATGGGTAAGACCGTTAAAAAAGATGAATTGCAGCCCGGCGATTTAGTGTTCTTTAATACATTAAAAACTGCGTTCTCACATGTAGGTATTTATATGGGCGACAACAAATTCATTCATTCGCCCAGTGCTGGTGGCAGCGTGCGCGTAGAAAGCATGGACAGCGCATACTGGAATAAACGTTTTAACGGTGCGCAGCGTATTGAAGCCGCTCCGGAAAACCCTCATTAAGACACCACACGCAACAAAAAAGCAGCCAACTGAAGCTGCTTTTTTTATTAGGCTTTAGGTATTGTTTCTAGAAAAATATTACGGAAAAATATTGTGCCTAGAATAACGCCTTGGAATAACGCCTTGCATTCACCACTTACTCATGAAATTTTGCAATTTCACCTGGCTTACGCAACATTTTATCCACTTCGCCCAAATGTAATTCTTCTTGATAAATCATTTCACGCGCATATTCTTCCAGCATGACAGACTCGCCTTCTACCAGCTTCAGCAAAGCTTTATAGCTATTGAGTGCAGCGGTTTCATGCGCCAATGATTCGCGCAAAATATCGCCGATATCGTGATTATGCGTTTCTAGCAAAGGCCCAATCGATAATGAGGGATGTCCACCTAAGTGCGTAATGAGTTCGCCTGCTTTATCGGCATGTGTGAGCGATTCTGCTGCTTGGCTACGCAGCCAGGATACAATTGGAATACGGTTGTAACCAAACACCATCAATGCGTAATGTGTATAACGTACTACGCCGGCTAATTCAAACTCTAAAATAGTATTCAATGCTTTGACTACCGGGGTACTTGCTGCGTGATCTGTTGCCATTTTATGCTCCTTTGCACCTGATTATTCGATACGACAACCGCAGTGTAACCAAACTTTTCAACCCTTGCAGAATTGAGAATAGTTCACATTGCGAGTCTCAGTTAAGAAGCACTCGGTTTATCGGCCTGATGGCCATCGCTGTGCCCCAAACCGCGTTCTGGATCAATCACATCTCGTATCAATTGCTTGAGCTCTTTGGCCTCTGGAAACCGTCCCATTGCTTTGCGTGAGTACAACACTGCGCCATTTAAACGCACCTCTAATATGCCGCCAGTGCCAGGCACTAAATTCACAGAAGCTAAGTCCTGTTCAAATGTTGTCAATAGTTCTTGAGCCAGCCAAGCCGCGCGTAGCAGCCATCTGCATTGGGTACAAAACTCAATCTCTACTACATGTTTTTGCATGTCTCACCTTAAAATTCATTAAATTCTGCGCATTGGGTATATGCAATTATATTGAAATAGCGGAAAATGAACCTATTGTTTTGTAAGCAACTCTTACTCTAGCTGTTCTATTTACCTATTCACTATAAAGGTTTTACATGCGTTCTTCATTAGAAAAATTCGGTCTGATTGGTTCTGGCGTGCTCATTGGCGTATTGGTGAGTTTAAATATCTCTGCTTGGGCAGAAAAAAACTTAGCCCCTCAATTACCCATTGATGAACTGCGTGTATTTGCAGAAGTGTTTAGCAAAGTAAAATCCGATTATGTCGAATCCGTTGAAGACAAAAAACTTATCAACGAAGCGTTGTCCGGCATGCTACAAGGCTTAGACCCGCACTCTACGTTTATGGATGCAGATGCCTACAAAGACTTGCAGGCGGGTACACAAGGCGAGTTTGGTGGCCTCGGCATTGAAGTGGCGATGGAAGACGGCTTAGTCAAAGTAGTCACACCGATTGAAGACAGCCCAGCTTACAAAGCAGGCTTAAAATCTGGCGACTTGATTATGAAGTTGGACGAAACGCAAGTACGGGGCTTGACACTAAATGATGCCGTGAAAAAAATGCGCGGCACCCCAGACACTAAAATTACGCTGACTGTGATACGTAAAGGTGAGGAAAAACCGCTGAGCTTTACATTGACCCGCGCCATCATCAAATCACAAAGCGTGAAAAACAAACTGATTGAAAAAGACTACGGTTATGTGCGAGTCAGCCAGTTCCAAGAACACACCGGTGAAGATTTAGCCAAAACACTGAAAACATTACGTGAACAAAACAAAGGCCCGTTTAAAGGCTTGGTGCTTGATCTGCGTAACAATCCAGGTGGTTTACTGGATGCAGCGGTCGGTGTATCTGCGGCATTCTTACCAAAAAATGATTTAGTGGTATACACAGAAGGCCGTGTAGCGGATTCTAAAATGCGCTTATCTGCCACGCCGGGTGACTATGCACGTCGCGGAAAAACGGACTATTTAAAAGACTTGCCTGAAGAATACAAACAAATTCCAATGGTCGTGCTCATCAATGCAGGCTCCGCTTCAGCTTCAGAAATTGTGGCCGGCGCATTACAAGATCACAAACGCGCCACGATCTTGGGCATTCAAAGCTTTGGTAAAGGTTCCGTGCAAACGATTTTGCCAATGAACAATGGTAGTGCAATCAAGTTAACCACTGCACGTTACTTCACGCCAAACGGCCGCTCTATTCAGGCCAAAGGCATTGTGCCGGACATTGTGGTAGAAGATGGCTCTGACCCTTCTCTCAGCCTGCACGAGGCAGATTTGAGCAAGCACTTATCTAACCCAACTGATAATAATGCTGCTAAAAAAGAGGAAGATGCAGCTAAAGCGCCTGTAGCCAAAGAAAAATTGAATGAGAAAAAATTTGCAGAAGCTAAAGGCCCGATTGAGCCTGCCAGCAAAGATGACTTCCAATTTAATCAAGCCATGAACGTATTGAAAGGCTTACCAGTACAAAAAGCCCCAGAGCCGGCAAAAGTGAGCGACACCAAAAAATAACCGGCTCACTCAATGATTACACCGGACTGATATCCGGCTGGACTGAACAATGCCCTGCATGTTTTTCACTTAACAAGTAGAAACCTGTGGGGCTTTGTTTTACTATGGTAGCAAGCTTTATTTTGTAAGTAGACATGACCTTATCTATCCAACACACCATTCAGGAAGCCGATCGATGTGTCGCCTGCGGACTGTGTTTGCCACACTGCCCCACATATTTTAAAACCGGCTCAGAAGCAGACTCGCCACGCGGACGCATTCAACTCATCAGTGCCGTTGCCAAAGAAATCATCCCCAACAATGCACGCTTTAAAGCGCATATCAACGCATGCTTAAGTTGCCGCAACTGTGAAACAGCATGCCCCAATGGCGTACGTTATGGTGCACTGATTGATAGTACACGCAGCATTACCCAACAGCCGAATACACTCGCGAATTGGCTATACTGGTTGACGCAAAAGCCATTCGCTTTGCGCCTTAGCAGCCAGCTATTACGAATAGTGCAGCGTATTGGCGGTTTAGCAATATTAAGTAAACTGAATGTAAATATTTCACACAAAATTGCATTGCTGCCGCCACTGACACACACACAAACTTGGCAAGCTTTTTACCCCGCAACGCAGACCAAACGTGGTGCTGTGAATTTGTTCTTAGGTTGCATCACCAATGCTTTTGATGCCGAAACCCTAAGGGCGAGCATTCATGTACTCACACGCCTTGGGTATGACGTACACATTCCACCAGCACAAAGCTGTTGTGGGGGCATTGCGCGCCAACAAGGGGAGAGTAAAACTGCAGAGCAATTGATCGCCAATAACGTGGATGCTTTTGAGAATGGTCTACCTGTACTCACGACAGCCAGCGGATGTGGGGCTGGCTTAAAAGATTACACACAGCTACCTGTGCAAGACATCAGTGACTTTTTGACGCAATGCGATTGGAATGACATCGCGTTAAGCCCCTTACCCGTCCATGTTGCATTACATGAGCCATGTACCTTACGCAATGTCATGAAATCCGGAAAATCCGTAACCACATTGCTGCATCGCATTCCGCAGATTCAAGTGTCTGCGATGAAAGGCAATATGCAGTGCTGTGGCGGCGCTGGCACTTACATGCTACAACAACCGGAAATGGCGCAAGCGCTGTTGGCAGACAAAATGGTGGCGCTAGAGGGGGATATTTACGATTATTTAGCGACCTCGAATATTGGCTGTGCCATGCAGCTAGGTTCGGGTATTCGACAACAAGCGATGCCGATTAAAATCCTGCATCCCGTTGTGCTGATTGCAAAACAGATGGGGTTTAAATCCGAATTAGATTAAACTACGCATATGATGATAGACCGATTGATTACTACATTTGACACTGGATTGCGTACGCTCTTTGCGCAGCCAGTTGCCTCACGTGCCAGACCAGATGGCAATACTGAAGAAGCACCACTTTCAACTGCAGAAAAAAATCAAGCTGCGGCGCTAATGCGCATTAATCATGTAGGCGAAGTGTGTGCACAGGCGCTGTACAGCGGCCAAGCCTTTGTATCGCGTGACGCCACCATCGTCAATGCGTTAAAGCAAGCGGCAACCGAAGAAACCGACCATTTGGCTTGGTGTGAAGGTCGCATTCATGAACTGGGCGGACGCAAAAGCTTGTTAAATCCGTTGTGGTATGTGGGCAGTTTTGGCTTGGGTACAGTAGCAGGATTATTAGGTGACCGTTGGAATTTGGGGTTTTTGGCAGAAACCGAAAAACAAGTGGAAGCACATTTGGCAAGCCACTTGGAGGTACTATCACCCGCAGACCACAAAACGCGAAAAATCGTAGCACAAATGCAAGCTGACGAACGCGAGCATGCAGATACTGCGCATCAATTGGGCGGCGTGGCACTGCCGATTCCTGTACAGTTTGGTATGAAATTCGCCTCTAAAATCATGACCAAGACTGCTTACTATGTTTAATTTTATTTCTACAAGATTTAGGTAAACCATGCAAAAATTTAGCGACATTCTATTAACGCTTGACAGTGCCGACCATGTGCAGCGCATTGAGTTATTTGACGAAAATAACGAGCCGGCGGGCGTCATTGAGAACAAGCCTGGTAGCCTAGGCTCACTCAAGGTCTATCACCATCTTTACAAGATGTACGGGGCAATTACGCTAGATGCTGCGGTAGAGGGATTGTCATTGTATGCAGAACACACCGAGGATGCGGAAAACTGTCCGGGTAAACACCCCAATGTAGACCGCTTATTAAATATTCTAGAAAACGAAGCACCACTGACTGTCAAAATCACAGACAATCCATCCAACTAAACGATCCCTATTGTATCAAGCTGCGCATGATAGGCGGATGATAAATCAACTCAAGTAAGTGCCCTACGCTATCCAAGCAATAAAAACCACGGGAACCATCCCGGTGCGTTTTGGGCGCTTCAGTAATACGTACTTGGTGCGATAAAAAATAGGCGTGCCAAGTATCGACGGCTTCAGGACTCTCTAGCACAAACCCAATATGATCTAAGCGCTGTTGCGCTTGCGGGGTGTAATCCACACGGTGCAACGCAAATACATCCCCTTGGTTGGTCAGATACACATTGTCTGGGTCTGGATGCCACTCAATGTGCATCCCCATTATGCGTGTATAGAAATCAATGGCTGATTCCATATCTTGCACAAACAAGGCGACATGGCGAATACCCACCATCCCGGATGGTCTATGCATTATGCGCCCTGTTGAGTCGTTGGTTGAATAACGAAGTCATGTGTAATGTCCACACTTTTGCTCAGCATAATGGACGCTGAGCAATATTTCTCGGCAGATAGTTTAACTGCACGCTCCACTTGGGATTCATTCAAGCCATCGCCCGTGATCACAAAGTGCACATGTATTTTGGTGAACACTTTGGGAATCTCCGCTGCACGTTCAGCTTGAATTTCCGCCACACAATCCACAATGGGCTGTCTTGCTTTTTTTAGAATGGCGACTACATCGAATGAGGTGCAAGCGCCCATCCCAATCAGCAACATTTCCATGGGACGCATGCCGATATTACGGCCGCCATTCTCTGGCGCGCCATCCAATACCACCGCGTGACCAGTTTCGGATTCACCGACAAAACTCACGCCTTCCACCCATTTGATTCTTACTTTCATGATTGAACCCTAAATCTATTGATGACTGTCTCCAGCCGCAAAACCATCAATTTCTAAGCCAGATAAGACACGAGATCGAAAAAGCCTGCGCTGCATACATGTAGTATGTAAGCAGGATTTTTCGACCTAGCAACGCCATATGGCAATGCAATGCTTTAAGCAAGCAATTCTCAAAGCGGGTGCTCGCAAAGTGTTGACTTTATTTAACGTCGAGCAGTTCTACATCAAATACTAAAGTAGCATTCGGCGGAATCACTCCACCCGCACCACGTGCACCATAGCCCATTTCTGGTGGAATGATGAGCGTACGCTTACCACCAATCTTCATGCCGGCAAAGCCTTCATCCCAGCCCTGAATCACTTGTCCGCCACCTAAAAAGAAATTGAACGGCTCTTTTCTATCGACACTGCTATCAAATTTCTTACCTTTTTTGTCTTCTGCCGCTGGGTCATACAACCAGCCGGTGTAATGCACAGTCACGTTGAAGCCAACTTCAGCTTCACGGCCAGTGCCCACTTGTGTATCAATTTTCTGTAGTTCTGTAATTTGCGTTGTCATCGCAGGTTTTCCTTCTTGAGTGTTATTGGTGGGAGCTGTCTCTGCTTGGCAGCCAGAGACAACAAGGGCTGCACATAAGCTTAAGAACCATCTACTTTGAATGCGTTTCATACGAGAGTTCACTTGAATAATAAGCAATCCAATATGATACTTGAAATTCGGAATTGACTGATAATTCACAATAAAAAAGGGAGCTATCTTAGCTCCCTTTTTTATCATCTGTAGGTTCTATCTACTCAAACGTCGTCTCATTACACTCAGAAAAGCCAAGCCACAAGCAAGCGCCCAAACTGGTCTAGGTAAGCCTTGGTCTTGCATACTAGCTGTAGCCAAATAAGCATTGGCGTCAGTACGCACATCCATCATTTTTACAGCAAGCGCTACTTGATAATAATCATTGCCGACACTCTCATTGCTAGACACTTGAATACTTGCCGGGCGAGGCTTTGACGCGTTTACAAACCCATCGATTGCCGCATGGGTGGTGAATGCAAGTAGTAAACCGCAAAGAAGTACGATACGAAGAAACACATTGTCAAACATAGCTCCTCCCGAATAATCAGATTATTTGGCGTCAACACTATATTTATTTTTGATTATTGTTATGCTGATTTAGATTCGATTAACCTTTAACGCATAAACCAATTTAGGACTTTATTGACCACGCCACAATAGCCCGTGTGGGTCAATTTTGACGTATGAGATTGGCATGTTTTTTAATGCTGATAGACCCATGTGATCAATGCATCTTGGGCGGCTCTCGCTTGACCGGATTTTGCATCATTCACCAGCATCACCATGACATACCGGCGCTGATCTTGGCCCAGTATGTAGCCCGCAATTGCACTGACACCATTAATAGAGCCTGTTTTGAGATGGGCTTTTGCTTGCACATCAGAAGCTTGCATTCTAGTTTTTACTGTACCATCCAAACCCAGAATGGGTAACGAGGCCATCAGCTCAGGCATGATCGGGCGATGAAACGCACGCAGCAACATGTCGCCTAACTGCCCTGCACTCACGCGTTCTAGTCTTGACAAGCCAGAGCCGTTTTCCACCACCAATGCGCCCATCGGCATATTCAGCTTTACCATCTGTTGCTTGATGACTTCAGCGCCGTGTTGCTCTGTAGCCAAGGTTGCATCATCCACCGCCGCCAAAGTGAGCAATAATTGCCGAGCCATTAAGTTATTGCTCCATTTGTTGATGTCTTGCACTTGCTCGCCCAAAGGCGCTGACCAGTGCTCAAGCATTTTGACTGCACGTTCTGGGGTTGGGCGGATGTTAAGCTTTCCACCAAAGGCACCGTCCAACTCTTTCCACAAAGTCTTAAATGTATACAGCGCATACTCTTC